>Ga0136643_10007045_pt1 | contig 16205 bp, 10 predicted proteins | sample TergutLab28metaG_FD_96883 | JGI IMG/M metagenome (GOLD analysis project Ga0136643, IMG submission 96883) | Labiotermes labralis P1 segment gut microbial communities from Petit-Saut dam, French Guiana - Lab288 P1 (version 3) (version 3) | ecosystem: Host-associated > Arthropoda: Insects >... | reverse complement strand
CTGCCTGCATAATCACCCGTCCCCATAATCACTGATGGGGGTCTTTCGAGATGGGATGATATAATAATAATAATAATAATAATAATAATTATTATTCACTGCAATTGGGTTGTCACCCGGTAGCAGTGGGTATTTTACATGCATACAAAATATGAAATTGTTTACTACTAAATTTAAGACGGGAGGGCTACATGGGAAGCATGTAGTGGCAACTTGGAATCTTGGGAACCATCTCAGCATTTGCCTATAGGCACAGGGAAAACAAGAAAAACCTGTGTCGAGGTGGCCGGTCGCAGGACCTTCCGTATACTGACTTCTAGCCAGCAGTCCGGCATCTAAAGTCGGATTTACTCCGGTACATGCTACGTCTTAACGTTGAAGCGAGGGTGAGACGCTTTGACTCATAGATGTTGTGTCCACATGCAGCGCCACTTGTGGGACTGTGTTAACGCAAATACCTACAGTGTTAGGAAATAAATACTGGCGTTTCCAAACAACAGCGAGTAGTGTGTGGTGTGTGGGAGTGCATAACACAAACAGACTTGAAGACTATGCACATTTACGCTCTACACAAGAACCTTCATTTAACGTAAGGTGACTTATCGTATGAAATTCTTTGGCTCTGAACAACACACATATGCATCATTTTCAGTGGGTGTGTGCTTGTTTCGTTGCTGAAGACTCTTTCTTTTTATTTCCCACCTCACATGAATTTCAGTTCCGACTGATCACATTTCTATTCTGGAAACACGTGTACCCCGAAGGCACAAAATCTCATGCTCTTCTTCTGCTTCGTTGTGTAACCGCATCCTGTCCCCCTTTTGAATCCAGCACCCCAGAGCTATTGCAGGACGGAAATGTTCTGTTGTAAAGGCTGCGTGTTGTGCACATGAATGTATCAGTTAATAATGAAGCTCTATGGTAGGGCAACGCTTACAGAATACGCAGATTAATAACCGAGGTATTAAAGGTAATTATAGCACGATGATGCCTCATGAACTGTTACATACAAGCTGTATATTTTCAAGAATAAATAATAAAAAGAGAAGGCAGTTTGGTAATTTAAAATTCAATAGTATTCTGTTCTAAAAAACAGTTAATTGACTGATAAATACGTGATCACTAGTAAATAACGCAATTTGAACACGCATGAACACATACCGGCACGCGAATTCACAGATATGACTGCGCAGTAAATACCTTTTCCTTTGGATTATGTCTGACGGAAATTAAGCAGACAAATTTAGAATTTCCTGTAAAATGTTAGAGAAATGCGATATTTTATTACAGAAATCAAATTAATTAAGTGAGGAAGGATGCCCAAGTAACTCCTTTCTTGAAGAGGTTCGTTTTTGATCAAACAGTTCCAGTAACCAATTAGCTGGCCAAGAAATTTCACACCATTGGCGGAATCTGCAGCTTATTCTTGTGTTCAACAGCAGCCCATAATTGGAGAGTATACTGATGTTTACACAATATTGCTCATATTTATACTGAAGAACAGGAATTAAAGTATTCTTGGCAAACTAATATTTAGTGTTTTGTTCACCGTACATCGTGATATATCCGTATAATCTGAACCAACAAGATGCACTATTTTGTATTAATGTATTTCAATAATAAACCTCTATATGTTTCTAGCAGGTTTGCTGCTCATCATCAGGAGGATCGACTCTGTATAAACAGCAATTGGCATAGTCATGCGTTATGTTGACTGGCTGATGTTCGAAACATGTAGAGGCTTGCTATTGAAATAAATTAATAGAAAATGTTGCATATTGTTGGTTCGCATTACACGGATAATTCTGAACAATTAATCTGTGACTTGCACAAACTTTACACATTTTTTTTCCAACTTCCAAAATGTATACAATGGAAAAATATGCGCATTCGCATATTTAATAAGATGCATACATACTGCACGTACACTGTGTTCCAATCAGCGCTGTCTCGGATGATTCAGATATCCGATATTGGTGTAAGCTATGTATATTGGATATTGGATTTTGTATACTGGAATCTATTTTTCATTTCGGTCCGAAGCCTCGGGCTTGTTATTGATCTACGGTCTTACAATATATGGAAGGATAGTTCTGAATGTATTTCATTGTTATGTTGTACTTTACTGATATATTCATGGTATTTTGTCTTGAATGACTCTTAATAAGGCTCAAAATCTCTGATGATTTTGAGTGGTTTAAAGGTTGTTACGCAGTTTAAACTGCAGAGATTAGCGCAGAATTAACTGGAAAGCTTATTATGCGCAATGGATTCATAAAGGAATGGAAAAACAAACGTAGCAAATTTAAAGGCAGTATATTGGATTTAATATGAATGGAATGAGGAAAACCATGAAATACGCTACGTGAAGTCGTTGCCAAGATCCAGATTCTAAAGGTAGAAGCTTACGAATAAAAGTGAGGAAAGCCGTACGTTGAACTACCTTGTAGATTTAATTTTCCTGTGATACGATGCCACGTCTGTTGGTAAGATTTACGAACATAACCTGTACCAGTCGGGACGGCATTATACGCCATAATACTTGGGAGTTCTTCAGTACCGCAGTAGGAAGCACACATTTCATTCTGAGCTAACTTGTTCGATTTACGACATGAACCCATTCGCCCTTCAGTTCCTATTGTGGATTAACGAGACTCCGATTCTTATCCTTGACCGTTAAGAAGTCTGCAATTCGTAAACCGCATGCTACGAGACACTTTACAATTCTCTTAACAACTAAATAAAGTGCAGTGGAAAAAAGCGTTATAAATACACTCAATTAAAAGCAGACTGGTGTTAATATTTAATGGAAAAGTTTGTAGAGTTTGTAACAAGAAAGAAACATATACCCTCGCAATATTGGATTCTAACTATTAACTGAGTGACAAACAAACCAACAAACTAATTAACTAAATGATATCACTAAGCAGAGTCGTTCTTGTAAAGGTCATAGCATATCAGATTGAAGAACGTCGTGTATTTTATGGAACAGGCAAATCATTACCTTGTGCACAACAGTCCGCAACTTGTCCTAGTACTGAGGTAGATCAACCCAATCCACGCCTTTCTACACTGTTGCTGAAGATCCATTTGAATATCGTCTTTCAAATTATGCTTAGGTTTTCCATATGGGATTTTCCTTCAGGTTTTTCCATTAAAAACCTGTACGCAACTCTCCAGTCTCCCACACTTGCCATATGACCCGAACATCTCGTTCTTATTCGTTTGTTTACCCTAACGACACTTGGTAAGAACACACCATGACGCTCCTCATTATGCTGTCTCCCCCAGTCCCCTTTCACAGCCTAACTTCTCGGCCAAAATATGCTCCTTAGCACCCTATTCTAGAACATTCTCGGTCTATGACCCTCTCGCAATCTGAGAAACCAAATTTCACTCGTATATTTATTATTATTATCATAATCATCATCAGTCACAATGTTTGTTATGTCAAGTGATTTTTTATGCTATTTTCTACGCTTTTTGATGTGTGGTATGTTTGTTATTCGATGTAGGTGTTTTGTTGTACGTTCTTGAGTGTCTTGCCTCTGTAATCGGCCTAATGGCTGTTGTTATGACACACTAATAACCAGTAACTGAACTGATTTAATATTAGTCCAAAAAGTATGAAATGACTTTTGTCCTGGGCTAAAAACATCGCAGCGTGAAAGCGATGACGCCGCCATCTAGTGCTAATTTTAGCAAGCTAAAAGCAGTGCTTCAAATCCCACTTATATTCAGAACGTAACGCTGAGGAAGGGAAGGTATTTATTATATATTGTAACTCTAAATGGATACTATGAATTAGTCGGCACTGAATTATTGCCGGTCGAAATATAGTTCCGTCTCGATTGTTTCATAACAACAACTGCCATCTAACGTAATTATCATAAAACAATCACAGACTCACGCAGTCACAAAAAAGTGTATTATTGCAGTGGCCAATCCTAAAGAAACGAGTCTTTTAGGTTTCAAGGCCAATATCCCCTTAAAAACCAATGTCAGCAGCAATCAGGGTTGACACATGATGTCAGAAATTCTAGTACTTATTTTGAAGTTTACTTATTTTGTGGGCGCTAAAATTCAATCCGGTTGTCACTAACACTTTGTGTTTAGATCTATGTCCCAAATGAGTTGCCCGACAGCACAAAAAATAGTTGTTCAAACAAGAAAAAAGGAGTTGGTGGTTGCATAAACGTTCATTAAATTGCATCGCTTCAGTAAGCAGTGTCGGTAGTGAGATATAACGCCAATTAGTGTTTAACGCGTTTCTGGAGTAACACAGAGAAGGACAAGTTGAGGAAAATAATACAAAAAAGCCGTGTCTGCACAAGTTTTCTTACTGACTCAAAATTTATATTATAAACGTGGAAGGATTATTTGAATTCGGTGACTTTACTGCTGAACACAGTCGTGTGGGTCCTACATAGTTTGCAGAGGTAAAAGACGTCTTTCAGCTACGAAAGCTACATGAGGTTGTGACAAAAAAGCAAAAGCAAAATACCGACAACTGTTGCTCCTCCACGTTTGGAGTTCAGGAACGTGCTCAAAACACTTGACGGCAAAATATTAGCATATTATGTAACGCTGCAAATTTGAGTCTAATTCTCTGCTGTTACATGGTATCGAGAGAGCAAGCTACGTATGATCGTTGAGCACTCACTATAAATGTAGAAACCTGTATTTTATTTCAGGCCGAGGTCTCTTGTAACTAGAGCATAGTTATTCGTGCCTAATCGAACTGATTTTAAAGAGTCTACCTTCACGGACTAAACGCACCGGTCAAAATATGATAGAAATGAAAACGAAACCTAGTGAGAAAACTGGTAACTGTATCCTTATGCCTGGGTCTGAAATTTGCATTTCATTTGCATATGGCGTGTCTATACTCCGTATGTGTATGAAATGAGGCCTCGTATTATGTAACTGTGAACTATATGGGACGAAGATTAAACATCGGACAACGCTTTGAACGACATATTATTAACAGGTATTATTATCACTATGTCGGCTATTTTCCGAAAATCGCCTTTTCCCAAATAGTGCAAAGGAAGTGTAAGACAAATATTTCCATAGTCCTTGATTGTCAGGGAAAAATAATTTTAAAATGAAAAAGTTAAAACACAAACAAGCTGTGAAATTAGCGTACACAGAAATAATTTTCGTGCAGTGGCTCTCTTATTACCTGCGACTTCTGAAATTGTAAGTGTTAGCTTTCGATTCTCGATGTAGTGGGAAGGATGACCTTAAAAACCAAACTGAAGCGAAATTAAGTTGCTTGGATAGAGACTGTAGTCGTTTGGTTCATAATGGGCTCCAGCGGTGAGCTTTTCTGAGCACGGACATAAAATTTCTTAAAAAAAAGGTGAGGAGTTTGTATAAAGACACTTTTCTGTGGATTAGCGAAGGAATTCGAAAGAGGAAAAGTGTATTCCAATATTTAATACCGTCAAGTACTTGAGTGTGCTCTCTTCGTTGGTATTGATTCCTTTTATTTCAGACATAGGCCAACATAACTGCACTGCAATTAAAATAATTTAACTGTAAAGACGCATGTATTAACAGATTTCCTGTATTTAATTAAATATACCTCAAATGTTTGAAGTTAAAGTTGTATACCATAATATGAAAAGCAATATCTTTCAGGCGTGTGAGGACATCCTCAAGAACTCTTAATGAAAATTCTCCAAATCACATCACACCTATTTTCGTTGTATATAAAAAACGCCTTTTGAATTGCAGACTGAAGACGGCTTTACAAAGAAGCCGAAACATGTCGCTGATTTAATTATCTTTTAATTATGTTTTTTATAATAAAGGTTGTGTTAGACTGAAAACTTGTATACATTTTATTAATTACATAACACTGAAATATTTAAAATAACATAATGGGATACAGAACATATCCTATCGATATGTAGGTCTAACCCACCCATTATGCTTTTAGAGCTACAAGGAATAGGTTATACTTCTATTTATTCTTCATAATAAAATGAGGAAAAAATGATACTTCGTTTGAGTTTGCTGAAATTAATATTTTTATTATACTTCAAAACACCTAAATTAGCTCGGACACGTGTGATAGTTTAATTTTATATCTTCCTGATTTTCGCTAGTCACGGCAGAATACTAATAAGATAGTACATTATATCAGTTACCAACTTATATATATATTCCTGCAATTATCATCATTTACAGTTCATGTGTACAGGAAGACAATTAATTAGCGTTGTGATTACGCGAGTTTAAACACTGTTATTTATTACTGTGATAATGTACATGTGCTGTCCACTGTTTTAGCAAATAAAGTAGGTAAACTGAGACAGTGTAACGTAGAAAATAGGCGTTTATTTACGGTATAGAAAATACCACTAATTACAGAGTTTGAATGTAAAAATAATCTTCAAATTATCGTACAGTTAGATCAGAATTTAATTACGAATCGTACTGGAGACTGGCTAATTAATACACATAGAATAAACCTGTATATGATTTATAAAGAATCAGTACTGCACCCAAACAGATTTTTGTTATGTTGCTATAATTCTGCAAGGTTTATTCATAACAGGAATGTTACTGGTGTAAACAACACAGCTTTGTTGTACATCTGCAAAAAGAATGAATTCTAGTAAGATGAAGCTTTTATTCGATTATAAATATCTTATATTATTGTATTAGACAGGCTGTGAAGGAATAAAATATTAGGTTTTGAAACAGTGGAAACAAAGGAACTTGGAACAGTTCATTGTTCCATTGTTCTTTTGTTTAACGACACGTTATAAAAATAATACGAAAAAGACACTGTTATCCATTAGAAGATAAAAAATTTTGAAATTTCCGATGAGTAACAGCATCCCCAAGGGACAGTTCGTTACTCAGTAAATCAGTATAGTGTTTGAACAATACACGTAATGAGTAATTCTTGATACTGTAACTCACAGTCTCCCAAAAATTTGAAATTTCTGATGGGCAACAACATCCTCCAGGGACAGTTCGTCACTCAGTAAATCAGTATAGTGTTTGAACAATACACGTAATGAGTAATTATTGATAATTTAACTCACAGTCTTCCAAAATGTGCTTCGTGGAAGTTAGGGAAGGATTTTCAGGCAATTTTTAAAATTTTCTCTATTGAAGAAATCTTAATTTTACTGAATTTCTGAATATAGAATAACACGAAGTTCAGATCGAGAGGAAGTTACTTTAGTTGTGCAGTGCCGCAGGTAAACTATACCTCTGAAAAACTGAGGATAATGTTAACAGAGTACACAAAATTTTAGGTTTACAAATCGGCCAAGGTCTATTAAATTCTACTTTGAAATAATAAATTCAATTATATTAGGCCTTAGTTAAATCCTTAGGTCAGCAGTCGTTTCATTTTGAATTGACATAAACGCATTTCTCCACGTGAAATTTTTAATGTGTTTTTATTAGTGCGGTTATGCGTCACATTTTTTCAGAACAAAAAGAACGGATATCTGAATGTTTAAATTTCCGATCAAAGATGTGTATGCGTTTCTGATCTATCCCATGCATGTTGCATACCCAATCATACTCGCTTATGTGATAATCCTAAGCATTTGATTTATTACAGGATTTAGGTTAAGCTCATCGAAAGGCACAGGATGGTTGGTATCGAAACGGACTTCCTAATGTCCCACTTGCTACGACATAAAATTCCAATTTTTATCTCATCATCATCATTTTCTCAGTGTTGTGGGGTGGGGTGGTCCAACATTCGTGACATTTTCGGCCTCGAAAGGTCACCTCATTTAGTAGTCTTTTGAGTGGGTGTTCTTGAAATGTGCTGTTCTATGGACAGCAATTAATGTTGCTTTCAGAATCCACAACATTCCTTGGTACACACTTGGTGAAATAACATAATTTTTACCTGAGTAATTATCCTAAGGAAGGTAAAAAATTTATTCCTTACTTCTAGAAGCTTAAACATTTATTCTTTTCATATTATGAATTAACAGAACAAATTTTACCTACACAGATAAAATATTTAATTTAATTTTATTACTGGCCGTTTTCACTTATACGTTTATTCACAGCATGATTAGTATTGATGTCTATACATTTTTCTGCATAATTCTACCTATTACGTATGTACTATGCATATGTAAATATTCCTGGTTACCTACATTCGTACTATTACGACAACCTAACAAATTCAAAGCAGACAAATATTTCACGAAAACCAACATTATCTAAGCAAAGGGCATAAGCATAATGAATAACGAGGAGGACAGTGTATCAGTCTGCATGTCCGTTTCTTGCACAGGGTGTATTTTTCCTGCTTGACTCATAAGTGCCGGCCCAAAGCTCTGCCAGCGTGTGTGGCGGCGGGTTTAACGGTCAATGACGGGAGCTAGACAAATGGCTGCAGTGATGATAATCTTTAGAATGCATAATAATAACTCATTAGATCGTCGGATCGGTGAAATAGGAATAGAAACACCACAACTTTTAGAATCAGATCAACGAAAATTTGAGCTAAATGTGACAATGAGTATATACTTTCGAATATATGCGTTAGAAGTGGTCGGTCATTTACGTACAATTTATCTTGTTTATATCCGAGCACTAATATCACTATATCAAATAATCACCAAGAAATGCACGCATATATTTTTCAATCACAACTTTATTAACATTATACGTCACTCCAGCTTGTTGCAACAATTAAAGGGCCATCTTCAACGAACACAGTTGATTCATTCTAGCAGCAGTGTCAACAAATTGTGTCACCAGACGTAAAATTCTGGAAGTCATATAAGAGGTATTTACAAGTAAGGTTATAGATACACTGTAAACTTACTTGTAAATACCTTGTATTTGATATCCAGAATTTTACATCTGGTGACAAAATTTGTTGACCTTGCTGCTAGAATTTATCCACTGTGTTCGCTGAAAATGGCCCTTTAAAGTTTGAAACCTGTTGGAGTAGCGTATAGTGTTAATAAAGTGGTGATTTAATAATATATGAATGCATTTGTTGGTGCTTATTTAATATTTTTATGGAGTTGTTCTTATTCAGTTATGGTCATTGCGGTCGTACTAATATACATTACATCTTTTTCAAAGACACCTTTAATAGAGAACCCTCAGAAAAAATTTAATGTGGAAAAACTGACACAAAACACAATATACTGGCTGTACTGACTTGTACATTTGCTTATACGATAAACATTTAACGCACTACATGGAAAAATAATGTATAACTGTATAAGAACGCTAAGTCGCGTGGTTTGACGACCGTAAGAGTTGAAAAAGCAATGACTGGACACTGAGATTACACAGATACGTAAACTATTAACTTACACAATTAACATCAATATTAAAAAATAAATTCTTGTAATAAAACCAACTAGATGCATTAATTTCTCAAATTTATTTTTTGAATAAAATTCTACATGTCTCGGAGAGTTCCTGTGTACATCATCAGGAGTTTTTCACTGTACACACTGCAATGGTATGTCATACAGGTTACAGTTACAGCTTGCGAGCAGGATCAGGACGGAACTGTGCAGGGTATGTTGCTTTTGTGACCAAGCAAAAGTCATTAATATGCACCGAGGAATAAAGATGGGGCTTCAAGCATTCTTTACGGAGGGTAATGGCAAGTTCCTGCTTCCGTCGCCTTTCTTCCACAGAGATACAGTACACAGCACAAACCAAAATCCGCACCCCAGCCACTCAATTCCCTTAGGTCTCTCCTGTTTAGTACGACGAACTAAAATTTGTACTGCCTTCTAAGACCGATGCACACTACATACCCAGAACATTTCAAAATCCTTTATTTTCGTCACCATAATAACAAATTGGAAGTGTAGATATTACAAAGACAATCATTAGGTAATTTGCTCCAGTTTCTTGCAATTTTCAGCATCCCTGAAGAGGACAGATAAAGTTTCACACTTTGATAAACAGAAAAGATACTGATTCATGAATAAGAAGCTATCAAAACAGTATAAGTGACTCCAACACTGTGCACTAATGCCTGAAAACTTATCCTGAAAGTACACTACCAGGAACTACCGAAAGATAGAAGACTCCAAGGAGTGCGAAATAAAATGAGAACGAAGATTATTAATTCTTGTATCCCGAGTAGGCTAAGAATTTCATGCCTGACTGTTGTGGCTAAGATGATTATTACATGTTATCTTTATGGAGAGTGTTTAAAATTATGTATCTAAATCACGCTAGGTTTCTAGGATACATAATTTTGCAGATTTCGGTGGTTACAATACGTGATAAATGTCTTCTGCATTTACATTTGTAATTTTCGGAATACATGCGCGGTGGCCTAGATGGCTGTTCCTGTGGTTCCTTGATTTCGTTTCTCATTATTATTATTATTATTATTAGGTCATCATCATCATCATCATCATCATCAACATCATAATTTTTCGTGGCACAAGAACCTAAGTATTGTATTTATTATTCGGCCAAATTTAATGCAACTGGCCTGTAGTATGTTTACATAATTAATAGATTGCTCTCTCACTGTAGAACTAGTTTCTCATGTAACATTCCAAGGGACGCCTCTGTAGTACACACTGCGCACACATCTCTAAACAAACATGACACTCATTCGAGAGATTGTACTATGCAAGACTGCTGTTTCGAAGCACACCATCTATGAAGTGAAATACTATTACGGATTCAGCACCACGAAAGTGGAAAATTTATTAACGAAATATGGCAGGTGATTTCGTATGGGGACGGGCAGAAAACAGTTTCTTTTAGAAATTTTAATTGCTTTCATGGGTGTTAGACGGAACTGAAATACATACGAATATCATTAGGGAAGCACCCTCTCCCATTCCTGTAAAAAAGAAGGCATCTGATATTCATTTATCAGAATCACTGTATTTTGCAAAGGACTATGGTTTCCGGTTTACGGCACTGCCTCTTCTAGCGTGTAATTTACCAACGTTTAGGCTTTAATCTGCTACTTCCGCCTTCCACCTTCATTGTGGAAACAGCAAGTTACTCCGACTGTTCAGTTTGAATGCTGTCGTAACACAGAAGGTCACTATACAATTCTTCACATTTCACAAGCTACTGGACTCTTTCCTTGTGCTCTTATGGCAGAAACGATCTCAAATTCCTAGTAGGAAGCACAGGAATTTTCGTGACGTCCTGTGATGGCAATCTATTTTACTATCCGGAAATCTTTAATGATTTGGAAATGGGACTGCGAGGCTGCGAAGTGCCTGGCGCAGGTCAGAATTTTATGTGAATAAGAGTATATATATATTTATTTAATGGGCTCACTTCATGAGTAACGGTTCCTACAGCATGTACAAGACTTCACTGAATTTATTATGCATAGAACTGGACAGGGAGAATAAACTGTGAAAAGAAAAGTGGAGAAGAAAAAGAAGGAGACGAACTGTGTCTTGTCTGAGAACAAGGTTAGCTGAATACAGAATGCCACAAACGACAAATTTATGAGCCACAGAAAAATTATCTTAAATGGTCGACCAGAGACGAAGAAATTTATACGTCTCTTTATTATTTCTTATGGGTCAACTGAAGTTGAGATAAGTATAACTGTTACAGCTCAACCATCCTAAGGGACACAGGCAACCTTCGGCAAGACAGCTAGACACTGTTAAAGAAATTTAGTACTCTTTCATTACAAAGACAACAAACAAAATTTACACTTCTTTCATTTTGGAGGGTATATAAAGCGAACCAAAGTGCACTTACTTCGTCCTTATTTTGTTTCCTAAATCAGCAAACCGTTTTCAGTGACGTGCAGTATGGATGGTCTAAACCAAATGTAACATTTGCAGTGTAGTCCCTACAATTTCTGAGGCTCAAACAGCACTTCTTTTCGACATCTGTTTTTATTACCAGAGCAAACGCAACAATTTGAACACTATGCATACATCTATTACAACATGTTTCGGCCACAATGAAGTAGAAATTACAAAGACATGCACGGAAAAATATATGGAACTGCAGGTCTCCCTCCACTTCCCAGTAATGCGCAACACAAGTGTGAAGGGGAGACCTACGTCTCTTCCTTTATGTTACTGTAATTTCCACCTGATGATGACCGAAACATGTTGCAGTGGATATATTCATAGTGCTCCAAATGCTGTGTCTGATCTGGTTATACAAATATATGACGATTAATGCACACAACGGGATGACAATACCAAAAGGAAAAAAAATAATTCTATTCCTAAGCTCAGAGCAGTGGCAAAGCATACAGCAGATATCTGGTTAGAATTTCAGAACTTCAAACGGATATGGATTGCCTTGACTGAGGCGTTCTGTCTGACTTAGCGTATGTAAAGAGAGCGTCTGCACTTGCACCATATCCGTCTCTACGATAATCCGAACATATATCTGAATGAGATAAAAAAATATTACGCTTAATATTTAAATTTTTGTGTTATCCTGGTTTATAATTAACGGAGCCTAATTAAAAGTAGTGTAGGCCTCAATGCATTGAAGTGTACTTTTTTCTGTAAACACAAACGCTTTATGTCTATGTTTCAGTCACACACTGCTGCAAACCCCATAGCACATCTTTGTTTCTTATTTTATTTAACAACTCCTTTTCAACTGCGTGTGATGTTTGTCATGAATGATGTTTTACACCTGTTTACGTGGATCAAAAAATCAAAGCATCACTCAAATAAAGAGGATCACTTATTTTTGCTGAATTATTTTCTCTGTGTTACATTTGAAGCAACCAACGTCAGACAATAATTACAAATTCGACAGAAACATTTAAGAATTCCCATTTCCACTGAGGCTAAAGTAATTTATTCTGTACATTGCTAACAATGCCTTTTTGAAACTCAGTTCCTTTGCATAATGCAACAGGAGCTAAAGAACACGAACACTGGAATACTTATTCAAAAATATGGTTTCGTTATAAATGGATCCGGTAATCAAACACAGAACTACTTTATTATTCCTTTTGCTTTATTTTTCTAGTTGAAATATCCAAGCAACTGCTTGCTAAGGGGGAAAAAACTGCCCCTAATTATCAGACACATCAAGCACAACCTCTGTCTACAGAAATATGAATTATAAATCATTTTTACATCGGGGCAAGCTTTGGTTAGGGCCTTAAGTACTGATGGGAATGAAACAAATCCTGCACATAACAGCCACACCGCTAGGGAAAACGGGCGGTGCTGACATAAAAATACATTTCTTAGATTTTACGTCGAGGAATAAAGCGGTCAGCTTCACGTATTGTTCGATTTCTTTCTCGCGACATAGCCTGCCGTTCTAAACGATCAGGTAGCTGAATCCACGCCGCGTCCGAAGAAAGAAGGCCCTGCCTTCAGCCAGCACAGATATTCAGCTGGCAATATTTTTGCCAATTTCGAAGTTATGCAGGTTGAGAGTGTATGTCGGTATTGATACGGATAACATTGAAGGAATGTAGTAAACTTAACAAAATGTTATGTCTCTGAATGAAATGACGACATGAAACTTGGTAATGGTATACCGCCACTGCTTTTGTAAATACTGGTAGGTAACTCCTCGTTATGTGCGGGTTCGACAATGCGATTTCACCGCACATTCAGTCAAGCAATTTCAATCCACTTCGGGAAATGTAAGTTCCCTTACGCGATCAACAAATCTAGACCAAATCTGCGAAAGGGAAGAAGAGGAGCAGAGTTACACTGTCATTCGAATCACTTCTTACCAATGAAACAATCTTAAAACTTAGCTGATTATTATAATATTGTCGTTTGGCTTATTATTGTCAAACGTTTCGTGAGAAGTAAAGGGCTAGACTGACGATTTGTCCAGCAACGAATAACCTGCAGGTACAGCAGCACTTCTACTAAAATGTAATTATTAATTTCAACGGCCAAAAAAGTAAAACGCGTTTGCATTCCATTACATGAATATCACCTTTTTAAACTGCCATAAAAACCTGCGTGCACAATCTCCTCAACAGAATACGGTGGTCTCTTCAACCCTCTCCCTTACATCTCAGTGTCTCTTGTATCATATCCCTGCCGATCCATTCAACAAAACTACCGCCGTTTTGTCAATGGGTGTCAACTGTCATTTGTTTGGCATTAATATGACTACATCGTAAAGCACGATACGGGTATTACAGTCAAAAGGTCGGAGAAAAGAGAGAATCTGATCATTCAGACACGCTAGTTTCCTTTTATTCTATGTCATTCAATCCGATTTTTGTGTCAAAACAACTGTCGCATAAATCGTGAAATACCCTTAGGATGAATAGTACGTAAGTGAACCATAACGTTTCATTTTATGAGGCTGCACTGTGTGAGAGTTTAAATCGATTAGGAAAATTGTCTTACAGTTTTAAACCCGACTGTACCTAAATAAATCCTCAGACCAACGTTTTCCTTCAGATAAAGAATGAGCGTGAAATAAAAATAATAGTATTAGATTCACGAAAATATTTTTAACCGAGACTAAATAAGGAAAATAAGAAATACACGTGGAAACGTTTCTTGGTAGGGTTCTGTATACCGGACATGGGAATTGAATGCTGAGATACTTTTAGGTTAAGATAATTTCTTATGTTTATTTGCTATAAAAACACGATAAGTGACAGTGAGGAGTGATTAAAAACTACAGAATTCTGCGGGACTAACCAAGAAAATTTATGAAATATCTCAGCTTTGCTATTCTGCACTCCGTCAACGTTCGAAATGTGTGTTATCTCACACTTCACATGCAATGAATATGCAGGACATTGGTTATGAAGATTGAAATGAGCTGTACTGCCGACATATATATATATATGTACGGTAGCTGAATTCGTTAGACGCATTAACCTGCGAATTACATTTTTATGCACAACTTTATTAATCTGAAAAGCTGTTTTTGAGAGGGTCTAACAGGAACTGTCGTGGATTGCAGATATGTTAGCTCATTGGTTCAAAATGACGTTTAGCTGAATGCAGAGTTCTGCTCAAAAATTCAACTATGGTATACAAATTAAAATTTACACAAATTATTACACTTCCTACTTCAAATATGTGTCAGTCGCCTTTGACAATAATTCACTATTTCAGATTCTCAGATTTGTTACAACACTAGTGTAAATACAAAACCACGCTTTAGCAAGAAAAAAAATGTAAGTATGAACGTAGTACAGAGGTGGGTCCTTGTAAAACATTTGCCGTGAAAAAACAACAAGTATTACGTATTCTCAGTGTGTGCCTGTAGCCTTATGCATCCAGCATGCAATGTGCGTGCGCCTTATCACATCATCGTCTGTAGCCTGTCTGTATCAACCATTTATTTTCCACATTATCTCACAAAAGACAGTATGTTCGGGAAAAATATATGGAACGTAAAATATGCCTTGTGATTTCTGTACAATGTTTGTCTGAAATATTTCTCATCCTAAGAAGAATTCAATCAGATATCATGCGTGCATACGCTTGTATATAAAGTACCCGTTATTATTGTCAGATTTAATGAAACTAGAATTTTGTCAATCCATGTAGTGGGTCGCTGTCACCACGGCATGGCGCGTCCTCAGGTTGCGGATAGAGGAACGGCCTCCGATAAGGAGGGTAGCTGCGAATAAATTGAATAAACAGTCGCGGACAGTCGACGAGGGGTGGTCCTCCAAATTGGGGGTTGGGCGAGGTCCTAACAACCCTTCCCTGTAAAACACTTATGTTAAGAAACATTCACAGGTGGGATACTTGCTCTGGAGACAAAACAATCCGGAGGTAAACTACTCCCCCACTCGGATCTCCGGGGGAGAGTGTTTCCAGGGGAAGCATCACGCAGGTGGCAAAGAGGGATGAAAATAGGGACTTGGACTGTTAGGAGTCTGTATAGGTCAGGGTCACTTAAGGCAGCAGCGAGGGAATTAGTGAGGTATAAATTAGATGTAGTGGGTTTACAGGAGGTCAGGTGGGACAAAAGGGGCACAGTAAGGGCAGGGGATTATGATTTTTTCTAGGGGAAAGGAAATGAAAATCATCAATTGGGAACGGATTTTTTTGTACACTGTAGAATAGTATCAACAGTGAAGAGAGTAGAGTTTTTTAGCGATAGGTTGTCATATATAGTGCTGAGAGGTCGCTGGCGTAATATTATTGTTGTAAATGTGCATGCACCAAGTGAGGGAAAAAGTGATGAGTCAAAAGATAGTATTTATGAGGAATTAGAGCAGGTGTTCGATCAGTTCTCAAAATATCATATGAAAATGT
>Ga0136643_10007043_pt1 | contig 16206 bp, 13 predicted proteins | sample TergutLab28metaG_FD_96883 | JGI IMG/M metagenome (GOLD analysis project Ga0136643, IMG submission 96883) | Labiotermes labralis P1 segment gut microbial communities from Petit-Saut dam, French Guiana - Lab288 P1 (version 3) (version 3) | ecosystem: Host-associated > Arthropoda: Insects >... | reverse complement strand
TGAGTGGACCCCGTTCCAGACCCACTACTACTCAGAAAATCTGGTAGCGCCGGGGATCGAACCCGGGACCTCTGTATCTGTAGCCAGAAACTCTGACCACTAGACCACAGAGGCGGTAAACATTAACACATTTAGAAAATGTTTTTTTAATTTAGAAATCTTACCACTCCCTTCCCAATACATTCATTCTCTTCTTTTGTTTATATGAAATGACTCAAATTCTGGTCAATTCTCAGATATATCACATTGACACAAGGCAACATGCTAATTTTCACCAGCCTTCTGTGACTCCGACTAAATACCAGGAGGGAGTGTACTGTTTAGGTGTTAAGATGTTTAACATGCTTCCTTCTTATATTAAAAGAGAGTCTGATAGCCCCAGGAAATTTAAATTGATTTTACAGAAATTTTTATATGAAAATTCCTTGTATTCTTTGGATGAATATTTGGAAATTTAAAGAGTTAAATTTATTTATATATGACCTAAATTAGTATTTGAAAGTCTGGCAAATTAAATAGATAGTATTTTGGATCTTGTTGTGTATATAACATAACTACATTAATGTACCAATCTTTATCTGTTATGCAGTGATGTAGTAAATTATTTTGTGTCCAGTAAGTGCTGTATCCTTTTATTTGGTGTTTTTACATTATAATTCGTTATATTAAAATAATTTATATTATGTTAAATCCCTAAGTATTGTACTAGGCCTAGTAACTAAAATTGTTGTATGCTTTTATAATGACTTCACTTCTTGACTTCTTAAGCATAATCACATGGATTTTGTAATTCTGTATGGATCCACGGAATGAAAAAAGAAATGAATGTGTTGAATAACTTTGTTCTTTATAGAATGCATATATTTTGTAATTATTACATGTCATTCAATGTTGAATTACAAAGACAAATTCTACATCCTATAGGTTCATTGACCTTGTATGGATTAACAGAATGTATAATAAAACTTAAACTCAAAATTTAACTTTTAAGCAAACATGACTCGGTGAAACGTAACACTGTGAACATGGAAAATAAATCCTAACTTCACTACCTTAGAACAGTACCATCATAGTTTCACATTACTTCCCGTGTGCTGATAGTCTTGCCGACACAATTCCATGAATAAATAATCTATGGCCATGTAGTTCTCGGAAATGACACAACGGATATCGACAAATGACGTCAAAAAATCAGCAAATAGAGAAACTTCAATTGCCGTTATGCACAATAAAAATAAATATCTTGCCCATGAGAAATTCAAAAATAAGTTTTATCCTACCGGATCTGCTTACGAGTCTGCAAGAGAACCCTTGCTGGCTCCTAGCATTATTATTTTAAACGTTCTTCACAACACACTACTACAAAATGTACCTGAGAAGGGGCATTTTAACGTTACTGGGAAAGAACTCATCCCAAACACCAGAGATACAACACGTTAAATACGGAAGTACAATACGGCGTTGACAGAAGTAACAGCTCACTTGGTTACTGTCACTCCAACCCTCCTTTGTGCGAGACTGTCTGGCAGACACACGCAATACACACATGCCCAACCACACATCATCGACCACGTGCCAGTTGCTTTATTTACATACACATATATGCCCCTACCCACTACTTATCCTCTGACACCCTTCCTAACCACAGTTGCTACATCAGTTGTTTTGCTTGTAGACCCGTTACTGTTAACGCTTCCCTCCCATTTGCTTCTGTGACAGCACAGCATTGAGGGACTGATCTGCGCATGGCCATCCAATAACGCGCTGTTGCCACTCGTAATAAACTCTTCACAAGTTGCCAATGAAAGAGACCATTCCTAATCACCACATCGGTGAAGTAAAAAGCAAGTTGCGTTCCAAAGGACATGTTTTTCCTATCGCCTTCGTATCACCGGTATCCCACCCCCGACTTGTTGCACCCCAAAGGGCGCATGTCGCGGCAGTATTATTTACGCGGTGTGAGTGTGTTTCGTAGATGCTTACGTGCATGTGATGGACAGAAATATATATCAGAGAGAAGGTGCGTATCTCAGCGCGGTATGTACAGCTCTTGACCAGGTGAATATATTTTGGCAATATAATGCTGTGTTGTTTTTTGACCATGGTAGTGGTAGTGATGATGATGATGATGATATAGTGGCAAGATGTTTCCTGCTCCGTACTTTGATAGATTTATCATCAAAATTTTCAGTGTATCGAAAAGGAGTTTAACAGTTCTCCAGAAAGCATAAAAAATGTATATGGTATCCCTATACTGTTTAAATCAGCCCAAAATAATTATTAGTATGCTCACTACTACTCTGTAGATAAATATGTAATTGTAAGTAGAGTGAATAACCACGCTTACTCAATTATATTGTACCAGCTACTACTGTATATACAGTATGTAATATTTTCTTGCCTTGTTCAGTATCCAAGGTATTAGCCTGTTTTGGAATTTTAGATTCTAAATAAATTCAATTCAAGTTACTGGCACACGGTCTCCAAATTTTCATCGTTTTCTGGGAACATGGTCGCCTGGTTTGTTCCATACAATATGGACTTTGATTACCCAACTGGAACATGGCTGGGTGCATTCTTACTAGTTCAGCAACATTTTTAAACCAAAATACAAAAGTATGTGATGGAGTATCTCTGGATTTAAGCCCCAGAAAGTTATCCAACCAAATTTTCACCCCACACCTTCCACCCATATTACCATTTACAACACAGTTCTTTAGTATGGCTACATTAAGGCCCTCAGACAAGATGGGAAAACTGTTAGCATAAGCATAATCTCAGTTACAAAGTTATGGTCTAACAGTATATGTCTTGAAGATTTGTGCAGCTGTCATGTTGATGTGATGCTTTACTTTCATACTTGTCAGTATGATAAGTATCTCAGCATAAAGGCCATTGAGCTTGACAATCATGACTTTTTTTTTTTCAGACCTGATATCATGGTTCCTATCCTCCTTGTCAAGGCTGATGATGTATGTCTTGAAGCTTGCACAGCAACAAAATTCAATAAATTCTTCTTGGGCAGACAGCCACATCAAGGTGGAAAAATTCTCCAATGATTTACGGACTGACTGTCCCCATCTTCGGGATGCTACTGTCCAGCCACAGCTCTGCCATGTGTTCAGTATGCAGGTATGGTTAAACGCACCAAGGTATGTCAACTTGCACTTGATGCAAGTTTCTGAGCTTAGCTGTTTGGCTGGCACTAGAAACATTAATTTTCAGTATGTAAAGGTAAAAAAGGTAAAGTGATCCCGTTACAGGCCCGGTGTGGCCCAGAGGGTGGGTAGAGGTATAGCTCTACTCTTCCATGACCGCGGCACTAGAAAGGAGTGAGTGGTCAGCAGCATGCCCCGGCCGCACTTTACCCCCCGGAAAGAGCCAGTACCCATTTTACGGGAATTTTCAGTATGTAGTATTATTAAATGACTAGTCTACAAGATGGTTGGCTGTGGAATTGTAATGTGATTACCAGCAGTTGCAAGAGATTTTTGTCTCCTGCAAAGCATCCAGCTGTCAGACCCACTCAACCATTTGTTCAGTGTGTATCAGGAGTTGTTTTGCCAGGTGTAAAGCAATCAGGGCACACAGCTCACACCCTTCAGAGCCACAGTAAAAAATGAGTGGAGCTATGCTCCTTCATCCACCCCCCTGTATGCCTTCATGGCAGCACAAAGGCATCTCTGCTTTGCTTTAGGTATATTCTAGTACACTGAATATGCATACTTACCAATGTCTAGTATCCTTCCCACTGCTTTTGTGCTGAGTAATATCAGTAATCAGGAAAATTAATTTTTCTCTTTGCTTAGTGACTTATGTCTTTTTTTTTTTTTTTTTTTTTTTTTTTTTTCTTTAATTTTTTTTTTAACACTTTTTTTATTTTTTTTTTTTTTTTTTTTTTTTTTTCATTTCAGTTTATTTCACTACATTATATTGTCAACACTATTATACATATTATTACAGAACTACATATCTAGTTTCAGGTATTTAAAATGACCTGTATCATGTTCCATTAAATCTTTCCTATTGGATACAATACTGTTTACTACACAGAATTTAAACCCACCAAGTGTCAGTATTTGCCCACAACTATTATATAAATCCAGAGAAAGCCTGAGTTATGGCCTGAAACTCAGACATGATGTATAATCTTGAAAGCTCATTCATCCTATTTAATTTTACATTACTTCCAAGGATTATGTGTATATTGTTGTATAAATCTTCATTCAGTTTGGGGCCTTATTTGTAAACTGAGAACTTACTGAAGTAAGTAATTTTGCTGTCCTGCAAAATTTATCCCAGTGAGTGCTGTTACAGCATACTGAAGTACAAATTTGCCATTATGTCATATAAGCACTGTTGAGGTTTTCTGTTAATATCATGGATGCAAAAGAAGAAGTGTCTTTTTTCTGCTACAGAACAGCAACACAGATCTAAGAAAAGTGCTGCAAGTGTATCTTGTATGAAACGTTCCTTCTAGAATATTCAAATTCAAGAACCATGATGGTTCCAGAATATGGTCTCCTATTGTAATATGTGGGCAGAGGGAAAAATACGGTTTAACTACGCAGGTGTCTAGGTACCTTAAACTGACATTTTTGTGTTATATGTAAGAAAACATAAAGTGTGTTCATTATTACAGTATCCTTGGCCATTTTACAGACATTATCACACCACTTGCTGAAAGTAAAATTAACTTTGCTTTCTTCCACTATTTCTGTTATATTCTGGAAGTCTGAAAACAAAAAAAATTTCTATTAATTATTAGTTTTTTTGGTAAGTATTAATTTAATATTTGAGCATTGTTCAAGTAAATTGGCAGGTATATATTTTAGTAACAACTAATAATATGCATTAAACACTCACCATATAAACACCAACAATTAAACCAAATAAGCCAATTGCACTTGCAAAGATCTCTATAATGAGTATTTTTACAAAAAGTGAAGAATTTGCAGCATCTGCTATTGCTGCCCCAGAGCCTGAAATGAAATACATATGAGCAGCTCAGAAAATTGATCCCTTCTTACCAGTAGACAAGACAAGACTGTTGCTTAGAAGAAAAATTATTTTTATATTACTTTGGGTATCCCTGGTATATGAAGTGTAAAATAACAAATGAGTGTGCATGATGTTGTGCATTGTGTTTGTTGTTGTAATTGTTGTTGTTGTGGTGGTGGTGATGGCATCATCATCATCCTCATCATTGTTATTCTGAATACTGGAATATCAGATTATTTCACAGTATATTGGAAACTGAAAGAATTCAAAACAATAATTTAGCATGCAAGATTTGCAGTAGTGTTGTTGAGAAATGAATTCTTCTAACATATTATGCCATTTCAGTTGCTAAGCACTTACTACTGTTTTGGAGGAGCTAGTTACCTGCTTCTTCAGGGTTGCAGTAGTCCAAGAAAAGTAAGCTGCACCAGAAAAATGGCTATATTAGGGCCTAGTTGCCTCACTCAACTTCCCATGGTTCTATGTACTGTCTGCATCCCAGAATGCTGTCACTTACCTTCCCATCTGTACCTTTCCGTCACATCCTAACACTGAAATACTACCTTTCCATACTCTACAGGAAGGATCCACGATAGCATAATCAGTATAGAGACTAGACTAGGGGCTGTCCAATCTGGAGTTTGATTCCTGATAGGCAAGAAATTTTTCTCTCCTCCCAAACATCCAGCCAAATTATAGGGCCTGCCCAGCATCCAATTCAATGGATACTGGGGGGTTCTTTAACCGGGCATAAAGCAGCCTAAGCATGAAGTTGACCACTCACCCCATCTGGTGCAAAGGTTATATCTGAGTAAAGCTGTACCTCTGCTTCTCCTGTATGTCTTAATGGCATAGACAGGGACAACTTCACCCTTTTTACTACTCGTATTTTGTTGTAGATGGTGTTAGAGCCGGCACAGGTTTGTGTAAGTAACAAACCACAACTCGGTTAACTCACAATTAAAAACTCCACCACAGGTCCACCAGTCACCTTTCCTGCCCATTCCACCTCTGGCTGTACCAACAACATAACACTACTTTCATTGGCTCTCCACTCCAGTTGTCCTAACCTATATAATGTACACATTATTATGGCACTGACGAGTCTTCATTGACTACTAGGCACTGATGATGGGCGCAGTAGACTCCTCTAAAACATTGGTAACTATGTACCAACTCACATAATATCATATCCCAGAAATCTTAAATCTTCATTCATATGTTATTAAGATTGCTGTCTCTGGGAATGTAAGACCATGTAGTTTGGTAGATGGTTTACTCCAAATTATTGTCACATATCGTCCCAAATACACATTATCATGTCCCAGAAAATCATTATGTTAATATTCCCATGCAAAATTCAGATCTCACAGATGCATAATAGATCACTAATGTAAATGATAAGATGTCACTGAAATTTACAAATAAAAGAAAATTATGAATTATATACATAGCATATTCAGTAGCTGGCACTTACATCAATATTACACCACCCGCGCAATTCAGATACCATTCTTCTATAAACCAAGAAATAATCTGATGTTTATAATAATAATAATAAGAATAAGAATATTTATTTACTGCAATTGGGTTGTTACCCGGTGGCAGTGGTGTTACCCGGTGGTGTTACCTTACTGAAACACTGTGCCCAACATGCCAATACATTTTGTGTTATATGTATGTAATAACATCATTAAAATCCAGCCTGAAAAAATAGGTATCAAATTTTGAAGTCCAGAAAAGTATATTTATGCAGATGGAGCCATGTATTGAGTATTTCAAGTACTGAAAGACAAACGCACTGATACTTTACTGCTGGTTTGTCATTGATTTCCTTTCTCAAAAATCAGTCAAACTTTGCACAATGCTATGCATATTCCATTGTAAATGTTTGCTTTCCTTCAACTTGAATATTTAATTAGGCCAACTGGAATGTTTACAATAATATAAACAACCAACTAGATGCAACAATAATAGTTTATTAATAACTTCAATTAGCTCAACATGTTTTAGGCAAAACTATTGCCCTAAACATGTTGAGCTAATTGAAGTTATTAATAAACTTTCATTGTTGAATCTAGTTGGTTGTTTATATTATTGTATCAATGGTGCACGGTTACACAAACATTAAAAAAAATTGATTATTTAATTAGGCCTGTGCTCTTCTGGAGCTGAGATAATCTTTTGTAGTCACTACTTTTACTGAAGTCACTCACATAGTTTAAAAGTGGCTGTTATAATACTTGTATATTAATCACATGTTAATTTAAGTGGTCTGGTACAGTCACTTACCAACAGATCCTACACATAGCCCACAGAATAAGTCAACCAACCCAACACACAAGCCAGCACCAAATGTTACATATGCTGCCATCATTTTCAGGGCATTGCGTCTGTCATCTGTGGCTACTGTCTCCTGAAAATAAACAGTCAGCATTACTGATACTGAAAGCTGTAAACCAAGTATTGATGTATAGTCATTGTGGGTCACCACCCACTGATTTGGTTCTTGGTGGTTTCAGTGATAACATATCGCTCATGAAAGAGCAATTTATCATAATCCACACACTTCGTCAAAATGAGATTCCTAGATGGCTAAACAGTTGGGCTAAAAACACACCTTCTGTCAAAATGTTGTATCCACAAAAAATGTCTTGTCCTTTTATTTTCATAAAAATACACACACACTTGTGGGCCAGGTAGCTAAGTCGGTATAGCGACTGACCATGGGCTGGATGGCCTGGGATCAAATCCCGGTGGGGGCGAGATTTTCCACCCATTCAGACCGGCCCTGGGGCCCACTCAGCCTCCTGTAAAATGGGTACCGGGTCTTTCCCGGGGTAAAGTGCGGCCAGGGCATGCTGATGACCACTCACCCCCTTCTAGTGCCGCGGTCATGGAAGAGTAGAGCCCATCCTCTGGGCCACACCAGGCCTGTAACGGGATCACTTTACCTTTTACCTTTTACAAACACACTTACATGTTGGTCTATTACGGGTCTGTCCAGTTTGTTGTCTCTGACATAGAATTGTGTATTGGTGGGTTACAACAGATTGCTCTTTCAAGAGTGATATGGAGACTCGGTGCTTCTACTGTTTTACTCACATAGCTGAATTGTAGGTAACACTTAAATTAATGAGCCCAGTCAACTAGACTTGTGAATATTCTGAAAGCCCTAGTGCTATAACAATTTAAGGACCAGGAGTTTTGTAAAATTGGATGAGTGTCAACAGAGCCTATGGAGCATCAACTTCAGGTTCCCATAAGGCTCTGATCCTTCCAACTGCTCAGCTTTTAATGATATAACCCCTGCATTGAACAGATGGTTTTATATGTATTTCCAGTCCTGTAATTTTGCATGTCTAACGTGTGTACACCATAATCACTCATTAAAGAAAATTTGAATACATACTTCAAATTTGAGTTGTCCAGTTCTTTTATGATGTTTGCAACAGGCTTTGGCTCATTTGGGCCATTACCAAGGAGTTAAATGTAACAAGCAGACATGCCAAATGCTTAATTATCGAGTCAGTATTTTTATCTTGAATTTCTTTGTCATTGCATATGCCACTTTTATGTAACTGTATGTGTAAACCTTCCATACTTCCAAGTATTGTTACACTGAACTCCTTGATAATGGCACAAAGGTTCTGTAATATGCTTGACACACTAGTTGAAAAACCCAACCTGACTATACTTAGTTGGTTTGCTGTAACAAATCAATTTGCGCATTTACTCAACAGGTTGTTGCTAATTGCATTGCCAACATGGTAGCTAATATGCAAATCTGACCAGAAATACAGTTCAACTGAACATAAGCACAGTAAATTTTTATGAAAAATCAAAGCATCTTTATGTCCCTTTTATTGAAATATCAGATGCCTACATAAACGTTACATAGAATGTTTACAATTTGGAAGCATATTCTTGTAATCATATTAGGATTTTGCAATTGAAGTTTCAATGACTTAAACAAGGACATGAATTATATTTCATCTTACACTGAAATTTAATAAAATGCGCATTTTTTACAGAGAAAATTCTGTTGAAATGTGGATTATGGTATGTGTTCATGTAATTGAATGCAGCCTAACCCTCAAGGAATGGGTCATCTGTGGAAACAATTGCTTGAAATAATAGATCATTCTCATGCATGGAATTAAAGGGAGACCCACATTATAATCTGTTTTTTAACCATTTTACTTGCCATAACATTAGAAAATTTCTTTAAACACAAAAGTAACAGCTTAAATAAGAAGTTTAAAGAAATTGTAAAGTGAATAAAATTTTGACTAAAATTAAATATTTTTGTTAAAAGAATCATTACTTGCAAAATGCAAATTACATCAAATGCATTTATGAACCTCATCACAAAACTTTTTAAGCATGCCTGAATCAAGAGTATATCACTCAGCTTACTGTTGACAGACACAAACATGTATACCACACAGATAAATGTTCTTGAGTAGCAAGAGATGAGAAGGACAACAAAATGCTTTAAGAGGAGGAAGAAAGTTTTAATGTATTCATACCTCAAATGCTGTTGTTCCAGCAAGAACAATTGCAGTTATCAATCCATAAATTGCTACAGCTTCACAAAAAATAACAGAAATTAAATTCTTGGTCTTAATTCGTGGTGCCTTTACACCACCACCAACGATGCTAGCACCGGTAGTGTAGATTCCTCTAGAAAATTGGAACAAAAATAAGAATTGATTGGTAAGACAGCTGGAATACAGCAAGGTGTTTTGCATTTCTTTCCTTTCTTTCTAAAACTAAAAATATCACACACATATAATGGAACATCTAGAATGTCCTGTGTCTTAACGCAAAAGATTGCTTAGAATTTTATGGTAGTGTATCATGTCTGTCTAATTCTGAGGTAAGTTTTATGTACTGCAGAATATTTCAATAAGTGTCTTACACAGCAGCTCCAACCACTGACAATCCCACGCATAATCCGATACCCGTACTAGCCCACATGAAAGGACTGGTTTCTTCAAGGAACCTGCATAACAAGATCACAGCTTTTGATGCAAATTCATGGAGCTTGTCATAATTACATAATGTCATAAAGGATCATTTATTTCAGATGATTAGAAAGAAAATTTACATGTTCTTGAGAGGGATTTATGGTGATAACATATCTTACAATTATGAGGTTATCCAAATACTGGCATCAGAACTAGTTGGTGAGGAGTCGGGACAGATTGATTGCATGCTCATACAATTACAGGAAGTAATATAATGAAATTGTTTCAATGTGTCAAATATTCCTCAACTTACTGACCTTGTGATATAAAGTAACACATGGTTATAAGGGAAGCCTGAACGTCATTTGTTGTAGGGTTTCCGATTTAATGCAGGCACTAAAGTATATACAAAATATAGTATGTGGAAGAAACTGAGTTATTTGTAATTTACATGACAAGGTAAAACCTTCTTATTACTAAAATACTGAATAGTACACCTTTTGATGGATTCATTTCTGTGCTTTCTTCATCTTTTGTTTTCTTTCTAGTTTCTGTAGTAGGCCAATAAATCATAGTGTACGTATTTCTTTAATGGTCAGGCATAATTCTTTTCCATTTGTGACAAGAATATTCTTTTTCAGATAAATTCAAAGAATCCCCATTTTACACACCAATATGTGATGAGGAAACAGGAACTATTCAAGCACACTGCTGTATTTTCATTAATTTCTTGTTTTACATTCCCATGTTAAACAGGTCTTGTTTGTTAGAGCCACTGGTTTTCACTCTTTATTCTTGGGATAGGAGAAAAGTCGGGGGAGATTTCCATTTGATTCAGGTTCCATTTTCCATTGGTTTTATTGTAATGTATCTCTCTACCCTAATTTAGTGTATATTACAATGATCACAATTGATATTTAGAATTAAATTACTCTAAATAAGTTTATAAATTACAAAACATGTTTGATATGTGTGTGATGAGATTCTAAACAGGGTGTAAAAGTTTCAGCTTGAAAGTCTGTGAGAAATGGAACACAGTATTACAGTTGCTTCTAACACACTTTTCTTGTGCTATGAACACATTCCACAACATGTGGGGTTAAGTATTAAGAGCAGAGTAAATTCAGGAAGTTATCACTGAGTTCAGTAACTGTTATCCCATATAATTGTCATAAATTGCAAACATTTGGGAAGAGGGCTCAGAAAAATATCTGGACCAAATGGAGATAAAAAGACTGGAGAACAGAGAATATTACATAATAATTCAATTCATACATACTTTGTACACCTGATGTAGAATTCTAAGGATCATTAAAGCAATAAAATCATGAATTTCTGAACTGAAGAATTCCACTAGCCTTGATAGTATTTCATTGAGGTCTTGGAGATTTTGTAAGTAAAGAGCTGAGTGAAAGTCTGGTACTCACTATACTGTTTTATCACAAGCAAATTTCACATTGTAATAAATTCACATTAATTTTTAGTGCTGAAATAAAAAAAAAACAGTATGCTGTACCAGTAAACTATGAAACAAGCAATAGAGTGGAACATGCATTCAATCCTCATATGTTTCCCATGAAAAACTCTGAACCTGTCTCTCCAGAATGATCTAAAGGGACAATTTATAAATGTTGTAAGATGTTCCTAGTTTACTTCTCTGTTTTAGAATACCCAGCAATTCCATCAATTGTTGGAATTATGTAATGTTGATTTCTAAGCAAATTTTTGTTTGCCAGTAGTAAGTCCATTATATGTACTTTAAGTTGGATAACTGGGATACAGAAAGATAATATATTATGAACCACTAATTTGTTCAATGTACAGGGCATTCAGAAAGTCATTGTGTAGTTGATACTACCATGACAGGTATGTAGTAATGTAAGACATAGCAAAACCGGCTGAGTTGGATAATGCAACGCCATAAATTGCATTACTGACAACATGCAAATTGTGAGCTAATCACCACTTGCATATTGTGTGCAACTGTTATTAGTTTTGTGCACGTGAATGTATCATGTGGTATGTGTTTAACTGTACAGTAACTTTCAAAATGCAGTGTGCAGGAAAACTGGTTTTACTGAAAGATGGTTATGGTGAACCATGTCCATTCAAAGACCAAAATAATAAGTCCAAAGTTTCTTCTTTATAAGCCAGAATTATCAGTTGCAGGACATGGACACAGTATTTAATTACACACACCAACACATGCACATATATATATATATATTATTTAAGAAGTCTAAAATTTACATTAAAACATTTCAAATGCTCCTACATGTTTCGATCATACGATCATCCTCAGGGAGCATATATTATTCCTTGCTAAAGTTATAATTTAAAACATTCAGTGAATCACTTCGTTATGTAAACTTGGTGCTGTGGCAGCATGTCGTGTTTTTGTGTGTGAGTAGTATGCTGTTTAGAATGAGCCTGGTTATGGTTGTGTGTAGTATGCTGTGCTCATGCTGCACGGCATATGACGCACAACCATAATGATAAAAACAAAAAAAACAGGGACACAGTAATTCAGCTGTATGAAACAAACAGAACTTATACAATTTTGGTAGGAAAACTTAACTGGAAAGCAGGCACTTGAACAGCTGGGAAGTGGATGGGAGACATATATTGAAATGGTTCTTAAACAGACACAACTGGCTCTGAAGTACATCCAAATAGCTCTCTTGGTAGAGTTGAATTTTAAGGTTACATTAGCAGGGAATTTGTCATTTATCAGAATTTTGGTGCAGCTGTTGGATAAATTGTAGTATAATGATCATATCCTAGGACGTCAGACCACAGCCACATTGTAAGAGTTCTATCAGGCCTTCAGTTACGAGAGGGTTGCTCTGTCTTTGAATATTATAAAATTTTTCAGGATATCTTACCATCCTATACTTAGAACATCTCCTCTCCCAGTCAGTAGATAAAACAGAACTGTAACAAATACAACGAATACAAGTCATAAGTACCGTAAATCTTCATTATGCATGCTCACAAAATATGAACCTCCACTGGGATTCTAACAGACTTTCAAGCAGTCTTTTCTGAACTTTCCTACCAAGCAATATTTTTTTTTTTTGTAGCACAGCAGCCAAACTTGGGCCTAGGCTGCCTCACTGTTGAAGTTCGCACACAATTAGACACACACCTGGTAGGAATCCTCTGAACAAGTGGTTAGCTCATCACAGAGGCTGCTTCAAGTGGCTGCAGACAAATGTCTGGGACCGAAGGGCCACTGAGCTCAGTTGCCCAAGCAATATATTCATGAGAAATTGTTATGAATTCTGGCATCACCTTTCAGTTTACAAATAGAGCTTTCCACTGTGAGAGAATTTGAGGGTGTGGTATTTTCCACCACTTCCTCAAACAGCACACCTGCTTGTTTTTATTTCAGTCAGAATTTCTGTGACCTTGTATTTATTTATAACAAACTCCATGGGGCAACATCCATCTTGAGAAGACAGTAGTCAGTCACCTTGTTAAGAAATTCTTGGTTTATGAAACTGAAATGTTTACAGGAGCTGAGACATGAACTTACTATTCTCTATGTGCTTTACATGATCAGCATCTTTGTGCTTTTTATGTATTTCCACACTAAATTATCAACATCAGCATTTAACATAACATAGCATATTCTATTCAGGACCAGTCCCTCACAATTTTCTTCTATTTTATAAATGGAATTTGCTAAAGCAGAATCAATGCTTATCTTATTTTGGACCATTCTGAGTAAGAAATATATTACAAAAGTATTTATGTAGCTTATATGAAATTCATATAAGTGTGTGTTCATGGATACACCAAATTCAGTGAGAAAATTTCCAGTATTTCTGTCCTGAGTAATTGACTTTCTTGAAGTATATAGGTAGTTATTGAGCTACTGTTTCTTCCCCCATATCTAATGAATTCAAAATATACAATCAGTATGAACAATTATGTAGGTGTTTACATTTTTTCTTGAATGTCATCAGGAAAAGCATAAAATACTAGTCTGGTTCTTGTAAGTCCCTTCATCCATCTCCTAACCTCCACAGCTGAACATAAGAATAAATATAAAGTGTATCAGTACTTATCTTCCATAAGTTGCCACTACATATGCAAGACATTTTCACCTCAAAGGTCTAGAAAAACAAAAAATTTTATAGCATTGGTGCCCCAGTTAGGTCTAGTTAGCTTTAATAAACACATCTAAAATAGATTAAGTGAATGGATATCTAATCCTATCTTGTTCAAGACACTTAGTGAAAAGGGGTATTTCCTGTTGTAGAAGTTCCTGATTTTAGAACCATGTTATTACAAGTGAATTTTCTCTGTATGTTTCTGATAATGGGTTTCATTTCTGGCACTGTAACTTACTTATTCCAGTCACTAGAAGACTGAAAAATCCAACAAACAGGTTTAATATTGTGATTCTCATTCTTATAGCCTCACTTTTCACCTGACAGCATGCACACTCATGTGACCTGAAACCTTGTAGTTACTGTAGTCTTCCCTCCAGCTGCCTTAGATTAGATAATGTTATCTTATCACATATGGTAACAGGTTATATATGATATTTTCACACCAGTAATTTGCCTACGGTGACTCTCATAAGTTAGTGAGAGCTGTATATTTTTGCTGTTTTCATACTTGTTATGTAACTTCTCAGGCACATATCATCTACTTCATTACAGCACAGTCCCAGTAAGATATGGGGTATGCGGTGGTGCAGTTGGTTGAGGCACTGCACTACATGCCGGAAGGTAGCAGGTTCGATTCCTGATGGTGTTACTGGAATTTTTCATTGACATAATCCTTCCAGCCACACTATGGCCCTGGGGTTGACTCAGCCTCTAACAGAAATGAGTACCAGGAATATTTCCTGGGGGTAAAGGCGGCCAGTGCATAGGGCTGACAACCTCATCACTTTCATGTGCCAATTGCCTTGAAATCTGGGAGCCTGAACCTCCTTGAACCCTCAGGGCCTATCCAGGCCTGTAATGGGATTGCTTTACCTTTACCCAGCAAGATATTTTTTTTGAAAGCAGCTATCAAAGATTCGGTATTTTGTGTTTTGTTGTTGATTCCAAGACATTCACAATTATTTTAATCTCCAGCTTTCATAATTCTCCCCTTCTGACTGTGGATGTTCCACAGGTATTCACTGTGCATTTATTTTTATGGACTTATGATTAATTTACATCCCAATTAACTCACATCCAATTAATTCAGAGATTATCGTATGGGTTACTGTAATGGTATAATGAAATATGTATCAGGTCACTTTCAGACAAGATAATTATTCTACATTTTAAATGGCACTCCATTTTGTATGAAACATAGCATGTTCAGCTGTCAGTTGAGTGAGAACAGGGGTATAGCATAGTTCATTCAGGATCCTGAATTAAGGGTTTCAATTGCTGGGATTGTGGGGGTGAAGGAGGGACAGCAATGTATGAATAGGTCCAAATCCTGGATGTTTAAGCTAAATTTAAACTTATTTAATGTGACACAGTGTTTGAGGGTTTGTCCATCATATTAGTTTTATAACACAAAACTGCCATTTCAGAAGCACATACTATTTACATCTTTGGGCAGCAGGCATGTGAAGAAATACATGCTGTGATGATCCCCTCAGAACACTGCTCACATACCTTCCTTCCAGGGTATGAGTGTCCCTCTACTTCCATCATCTGGTGGAAATCATAGGAACAAATTCTGTTGGGCTCCTTACTACAGTTGCGCTTACACCTTCTGTTCAGGGTATGGGTGTCCTTCAACCAAAGGGCTGAACAAAGTACAAGATTTCTTCATATCATTGTAACCTGAAGATGGAAATTTAACTAACTTCTGAAACACTGCCACTTGTGTATATCAAAATTAGAACAATGTACACAATTCAAGAGAATAGCCTGTAATGTTGCTGCATATTTGCCTTCATATTTTATTAAACAGGGAAAGGTTGCCCACATCATGAAGGCATGTGTAGGAAGTAGAGGTACTGCTCCAATTATTCTTAACCTTGGCACTAGATGGAGGTGAGTGTAGAACTTCATATTCCAGCCATTTCATCCCTGAACAAAGAACTACAAGTTCCTACTGGATAGGAGGCTAAATGAACCCCAGAGCCAGTCTACAGTTTGGAGAAAATAAAAATTTGTAGCCCCTGGTGGTATTTGAAATCCAGAATCATCCAACCCATAGCCCAGTCACTATATCCTTGCTCCTTCAATTCTATTAATAGTTTGCCACC
>Ga0136643_10007041_pt1 | contig 16210 bp, 9 predicted proteins | sample TergutLab28metaG_FD_96883 | JGI IMG/M metagenome (GOLD analysis project Ga0136643, IMG submission 96883) | Labiotermes labralis P1 segment gut microbial communities from Petit-Saut dam, French Guiana - Lab288 P1 (version 3) (version 3) | ecosystem: Host-associated > Arthropoda: Insects >... | reverse complement strand
CTGCTATAGTAGGACCTTAAGTTCTCTTGAAGACAACCTGAAGATGGCCAGTAGGGGCCGAAACATGTAGTTGTCTAGTATAGTCATTAAAACATCTTAATTGACATAGTTTGTTTGACTACATACCCTTTCCAGTTTTCTGTCGAGAAAATTCGAGTTCCTTTAAAATCTAACAAGAATATAGATACTTTACATGAAGACCAACATACGTTATCAATCATATCTAGCTCATTTCTTCTTAGAATGAGAACTGTTTGCGACAAAATTTGTAGAGAAAATCAACATACACATCTTACGTTCAGATTTTTTTTTCGAAAATCGTGCCTCTTATGTGATAAGGTGGAAAAACACTGGAGTGTCTGGCAGGCCACAGATGATGATAAGGCTCATGCGCATTTCACGCTGCGTACCTAAGGCTACACACACACACACACACACAATCAGAACATGCAATACTAATTGCCTTTACACTGCAATAATGGTTGCACGAACGCGCCTCAATGTTACGTCATACGTACTTTGCCTGTCCTCTTTAAAAATCTAGGAACGACCTCAAACTTATGGGCTCCAGGAGAGTGACAAGAAGCAATTTCCATATTGAGGGGCCACAAATATTAGGTGCCACCATACAAAATTTAGTCTTCTGGGCTACCTGGTAGGGGGATTTGTGCACTCCTGGTTTAACCCTTAACCTGCTAACGTGTAAAATATGGTGAGCTCCTAATAATGCCAGCAGATTGCAGATAGGATTTTACTCGGCGTTTAAGGGGTTAATATTTTAAAGCATGTGACCCAACCCGCGGCCCGCGGTCATATTTATAAATTGTGTACATGCTACACAAATCTTACGGTAATTTCGGCAGTCAGGTACACCACGTATTGTCATTTTTCCAGGTGCGGCCCGCAAGCAGCCCACAATAAACGGTGTGGCCCTTTGCCATATAAAGTTTGGAGATCCATGATTAAGGAGTAAGAGCAAGCTAATTTATATTTACAGATTCAGTTTGCACAGTGAAGAAACATTCTTAGACGCTATTACTTAAACCAATCACATGACGCCGTGTACGAAAACAGTTTCTCCTTGTCCTGAGATGTATAAATGGCACTCTGGACAGACCTAAGGTTTGTCATTGCCTTTAGATTTCTCGTGTTATTAGATGACGAAATAAAATCACTTTCATTTATATCTAAAACCGACTTTAAGAAATTGTGTTTTAGGCATAACGTGTGTTTCATATTTCTCTACAACTTTTAGAGCGTCTGTCGCTCCGACAAATACTTAACCAGTTACGTGCGAATTGTTTTCTAGACGTATGCAGACAGGCAACTAGTTCTTCGTGCAAAGTGTTCGCTATTGTCCGGGTTTAAACGACAGTTTGAACAAATCGACACACTCTATTGAAGCACCAGACATCGCATTTTATGATCAGACTTTCATTGATCCTGTTGTCACACGCGGACAGCCGTATAGGGAAATATTTAATTAACTTAAGTAGTCAACGTATTTGTACGTCGACTGAAAAGAGTTCAGACCCCATGATTTCAAGTTTGGTCAGGTAGAGAATTTAGATCTCCTAGGACGTGACGCTGAGTCCGATAAGTATTTCCTAGCGTCTCGAAGGAAAGCAACGTCTTTGAGACGTCGGGGAACCACTCAACCAATGACACAGCGTCACATGACATAACCCCGGATTTCTCTGTAAGGACATCAGATCTCGCTTAGACCAGGTAATCCTCATTCCGCATCCTGTGGTACTTGCGTTTGCCCTGCGTGTGGGGAAATTCATAATTTATGACCTTAAAGGGGCTGCAATGAAATACTGTGATGAAATTCCAAAAAGCGGTTCAAACTATTTTAATTAGATTTCACTCGTTCCCTTATTGAGATGGAAGAAACCTAGCGTACGAGCTGGTCGGCCGTCGAATCATGGTTGAATTCCCTGTAGCAACAAGAGATTTTCTTTTCTCCAAAGCCTCCAGACCAGCTCTGGAGCCCAACCAGCCTCCTATCAAATGGACACCGGGACTCTTGCCTTCAATCTTGTGCGCGAGTTACGAATGGGTGGAGCTCTATTTGCATTCCCCTATCTCATCATGAGTTATACAAGGGCAGCTTTCCTGATAAGATAAATTTAAGAAATACAGGGTTATTCGAAATGATTGTCGGGGTTTTAACAACTTGTCATACACAATACACAAAAAGCACAAAGTGTGCTCAGATAGAGCACCTGTAAGGTATGTAACAAAAACTTGGCATGCTGTTCTATAAGTAATAAAACACATATACTCCTATCTCAAGTGTATTGTGTATGACAAGTTGTTAAATTCCCGACAATCATTTCGAATAACCCTGTATAAATATGTCTCTATACACGACCCGAAGGAACATAATGGATGTGGAGGTATATCTCCATTCATGCTTAATCTCGGCTCTAGGTTAATGTTCAGCTACACGCCCCTTCCACTTTGGCCAGCAGGGTGACACCCATGTACCGACTGAATAGGAGGCTGGGGGGTCGAAGGAACCGATATGGAGGGCCATCTCTAGTAACACTACACAGGTCACCGCCCAAAATACTGGTAAGTATTCACGAGTGCTTCCTTCAGTAATACATCACAGAGCAAAATAAACATCCTGTCTGGAACAGTCACATAATTGTATAAGCAAAGTGTATTGCATAACCCCAACAATGATACGGACATTTTATGTATAAAACGCATAGCACGTGCCGTACCATAGTCACGTAAAATCGCACAACCTTAGCTATGGACTGAGGCCTCAAAAGGAACCTATTATTCGAGCCCAGGATGAGTGATGTTAACCGAGAATTTGTTGCACAATAACTGGCAAGGAAAACCCGAAGCCGTGGGAGAAGAGCCTGACTCAATGCCACAGCACGTCACTTTGCGTCATTACTGATAGGCTAAACAAAAAGGAAACTTGTAGACTGCCAGGCTTCCAAGCAAGTATAACCGGATTGCCACTTACCTGAGAGGATCCATGCTGTCTGGAGATCAATAGCCCACTCCGCGACACTGTGAACAGCTGATTCAAGGCAGGACAGCTAACTGGCTGAGGCAATAATTCCTGACTTGCGCCCTGCAACTTTCCTACGCAACTCGCCTTTCGCCGGCCGGCATGCATGGAGGTTACACGGATAGCCAAATGTCAGACGCAGAGCGGCTTACGTCCATGCCACTGTCATAACCGTGTTATCTGATTACTTATCTATTTCGGGATCAGCGACGTGGTTTGGGGAGAGCCAGTGGTGCGGCAGAGAGCACTGGGCAGCAGAATGGGCGGCAAAATGAATATTTTAAATTTAAAAAATTATTTTTTTTCCACGTCAGATTTTAAGTTTTTAAACCAAATAACAGTAAATTCAATAATGACTGTGATTAGTTAAGTTTGTAATTTTTGTTACGGGAAATCATTATGATTAATGGCCTCGGAGGCCAGTAATCCTGCATGCGTCACTGTTGAAAAGTTGAAAGCAATGCTGTAACATCAAACACTTTACTTTTAAGGCGACAGAGCACGTGGCAAAAGGTCACATGGCTGATAAAAATGACTGTATGACGACCTGACGATAAACCGACTCAACAGAGCAGATACCTTCTTTGGGCGCGAATAGTAGCTCAATATATAATAATCTCCTCTCTGTTTATTTCAGATCTATTTTAGAATTATAATCCCATCTACGGCTGGGTTTCCCAGTTTGTCACCTTTCAGTGTTTCGTTTCTCTGAACAAATAAATCGTCAGCTACACCGCTACGAAAGCCTTAGATTCGCACATTTCGATTGGCAAAACTGATTTCACATAAAACTTTAATTGCATCACACTGCACCCTTAATGAATCGTGTATTTTCTTGAAGTCCAAAGCTTCATGTTCGCCCATCTGCAGCCCATGGGCCAGAGCGTTTCAGTATAGCGTTGTGCTGTACATACGTCAGTACCAACCGGGGCACGCGGTGACGCGGTTAGTTGAGACACTGCGCTACAAGCCGGATTCCGAGTGGTGTCATTTGAATCTTTCCTCCAGGCGCACTGTGGCCCTGAGGTCGACTCGGCCTCTGACTGCAATGCGTACCAGGAATATTTCCTAGGGGGTAAAGGCGGCCGGTGCGGATGGCTGACAATACCACCTTCATGTGTCGATTGTCTGGAAATTGGGAGCCTCAAACTCCTGGAACCCTCAGGGACTGTACAGGGATTGCTATACCTTACATCATGAAGAAGTGATGGCATATTATTTCCTTCAATAAAATTATATAAATATTTTATTTATTTTAACGACTCGTGACAGTAGCTCGGACTATGCGGGCTACTGTCGAAATGTTTGACGATTACTGATCACCGAATTGAAAGGGGCATTGAAGGAAACGGTAACGGTATACTTTTGGGGAATGTTCCACCATTTTTCTTTAGGAACTGTGTAAAAGTAAGACCACAAAATCTTTCCGATGGGACAGTTGGTCTTCGGGCCGAGATTTAAGGCCAGGACTCTCGAATACTAAGCGGAAGTGCTCAACGGTAGCCTTCGCTGTAAATAGGCGATGTGCTGTTTCACCGGATCCCCGTTTCGTTTCCAGTATCTGACGAATTTGGAATATCTGCTAAGTAGTTTATCTCAGTAGTTTGTCTCCACACAGATAATCCCCAGTAATTTCGTTCTTGTATGAAATTCATGTTGGTATAAAATGTTGGAAAACTTCTAGTGGTCAATAACAGTTGTATTTCTGGATGAATAATACATCGACCCTTATCAACCTTCTTGCACACTTAAATACGTACAATGAACAGAGTTCGGAACCTGCGGTAATTACTTCTTTTTCCAAATAAATATATATTTGAAGAATTAAACAAATATTGATCTTCGCACTATGTACATGCTCCCAACCACTGATTAATTGCTTCCACCTAGGTGCAAATGTTCTTAAACCCCAGTTTTCAACCACCATTAACCTACATCCTTATCTAAATGGTACTAAATCATTATCACAAGTTTTCATAATTACAATTAATTAGTTGCGGCAGAACAGGTACACACGCTTTTTTGTGTCGTCTGAGAATTACAGTGACATTTGTGTGTACATTTTACACAAGTTTGAATATTCTAGGCGGGATCGCAAAATTACAAAAAGCGAATTTGATGTTCGTGTGACCGTGCATCCTTAATATGAAATGACGTGTGAGACCAACTAGATGTAACAAATATGATTTATTGATAATCCATTAGCTCGACATGTTTCGGGCATCATGATGCCCATCTTCACGAGCGCTAGACTGCATATTACTGCATATGGTTTTCAGCACTTGATGTGCTGGCTGGTGTCTTGGGAAGCAGGGAAGCAGGCCGTGTGCATTGTGTAGAAGATGTTATTCGACTGTCGAATAACATTTTCTACACCAGTGTTTCTCAACCGCCGGGCCGCAGTCCGGTACCGGGCCCTGGCTTCAATTATATCGGGCCACGAGAGGTTCTCCTGGAATTTGTCAGTTTAGTTTTCTAAGCAATTTTCATGAATAAATATTTTGTAGTGGAAATATTCTGAGGAGAAAAATATTCGTGAATGTGTCGAACAACGCAGACCCAGATGTTGGCCTGAGGAAACTACAATATACTACAAAATTTCATTAGTCCAGTGATTGATTGATAACTAATTTAAACGTAATTTTATATTTGTCAAGATGACACACCATATACATAACTGTAATAATACTCTTTATGATTATGCCATAATTATTTATTAATACTTATGTTAGTTTAATGTACGAACTTAAAAAAATGGAAAGGTATTGACGAGTAAATTTGTTGGGACCGGGCCCCCGTCTTATGAAAAAAAGAATTTACCGGACCGCGGTCTCACAAAGGTTGAGAAACACTGTTTTACACAGTGTACACGGCCTGCTTCCCTGCTTCCCAAGACACCAGCCAGCACATCAAATGCTGAAAACCATATGCAGTAACATACAGTCTAGCACTCTTGAAGATGGGCATAATGATGCCCGAAACATGCCGAGCTAATGGATTATCAATAAATCATGATTGTTGCATCTAGTTGGTCTCACACGCCATTTCGTATAAAAAGCGACTTTAGCTTCGTCATTTCTGTCTGTCCGTCTGCATGGAACAGCGCTGCTTCCAATGAACGGATTTTCATGAGATTTTATACTTGAAAATTTTTCGAAAATCTGTGAAGAAAATTCAAGTTTCATTAAAATATGACAAGAATAATGGGTACTTTACATGACGAACAATGTACATTTTTGATCCTATCTCGCTCAGTTCTTCTTAGAACGAGAAATGTTTCAGACAGGAATTGTAGAGAAAATCACAGCACGTGATTTATGTTCAGTAACATATTTTTCAGTCCTTGGTAGTGTAGTGGTTAGCATCCCGGCCTGACACGCGGGAGACAGCGGTTCGATTCCCCGTCGCGGAGAATGTTTCCGCGTGTGGTGACCGGGGAGGAGAGTAGTCCACTGCAGCTCATGCAGGTCGTAAAAGGCGACAAAAATGGGTACCCGGTGTCTGGGGTATGGCTGGGCCACCCTGTCCCGGGGTTATAAATGCAGTGGAATGGCCCTTCAAGTTGGGAGTTGGGTGACAGACGGACAACCTGTCATCGTAAAAAAAAAAGAGCCGTTAGGAAACCCAAATTGTGGCCTCGGCAGTCAGACTGAGTGGAATCGAACTAGGCATTGGAAAATTATTGAGATGAGGATAGCAACTCGGAATGTATGCGCATTGTACAGAGCGGGAGTAATGAATTAATTGGTAAAAGAAATGGATAAGTATAAAGTAGATATATGTGCTCTGCAAGAAATTAGATGGCCATGGAAAAGAAATGTGATAAAAAAAGAAAACGAAAATTTTGTTTCAAAATGCGCGAAGCGTTTAGTTTTAAAATAGGAGCTTCGTGTTGGATTGTCGTTCATTGCTATCTTTGCGGGTAACGTGCTAATTAAAGGCGGACAAAATTCCAACTGTAGTCTGGGACTGATTATTTGAAAGTTACGGGTGAGGTAGCGGGGCAATCGGAGGAAATTTTAAAGCCAGGGGTAGGAGTCAATGCCAGTTTCAATGTAGAGCACCAAGCAGAAATCTATCCCATGCTGCCCGTGTTCTGTAAATATCTACCAATTTTCAATATGTCAGCCCTAGACTACATCTGATAATCGTTCTAAGAAATCCGAGAAATGGACCTTTATAGTATCAAGACGCAAATGATTTTTTAAAAAGTAACAAATTAGCATATGTGTGTGTAATACATCTGCTCAGCCGTAATGGCTTGATCATAGTAGAGCAACAGACAACTGGAAGTACAAGAGATTATATCAATTTGACAAACTATTGTCCATGTCTTCAGTTATTATGCCAAATATTGTAATAAATAAAGCAATGAAATATTCATGTCATATCTTTGAGCACGTCATAAGTCCATAAAATGTCCCCGTTGTTTTAAAAGTTCACAATTTCATTGCGTCGAGTTGGTAGTACTGTTTAAAGGAACCAGGTGTTGAGTAATCGGCTGTGGTTATCGGTGAGTAGACAGAAAGAAGTGGGTGCGGTGTCTGATTAGTACGTTGTGCAGTGAATAGTGAGTGCAGTTTTTTTTTTAAATTCATGTATACTAACATATACTTATTGAAATAACGTATAGTAGGGATTCGTTTAAATACTAGGTCATTGGCTGTAAGGTGTTCTTTTCTGTCCATGTGTTTTATCGAGTGGCATGTACCCACGGCTCATAATAGAGACGATAATTTTGGTTTCATATATTTTCAGGGAAAATACCGAAGCAAATTATGACAAGCCATTTGGAGCAGCAGTTAGCAAGCCTACAACTTAATCATGGAGATGTACAGGCTAATCGAAAAGTTGGGCCAGCTGTACCACCCAAACCAAAAAAGCCACAGCCTCAAGTATGTAATTGGAAGTTGGGCATTTCGAAGTGCTAGTGGCTGTAGTGACCACGTGTACTTTCAAAACAACACGTGGTTAAAGCCTAGAACTTGGACCACTTTGGAATCTGTGGTGGACAAACCAGTTTTCTGCTAGTTCTGGGGGTTTGCCCTGTCATTGTGATTTCGACTATGCTCAGTACTCATCTACCTCAGCTGCATTAGTTTATAACGTCGTTAAAGAAAACGTTGTGGTGGCTGTGGCTCATCACATTATAGTAGATCAAGCTGCAGTGATTAAAAATTGTTTTACATTAATAACTGTTTATTTAACGCAGAAACTAAATGCTACTTTCTTGTTGCCTGACAAAAAATTGTGTGTCATTGTTTCTTTGAAGCTTATGAAAATCTACTGTAGTTAAAGATATGCTAATGAGACTGTTGGTGCTGTGTCTTGGGAGGAAGGTGATGCCACTGAATCAGTTTCTGTGAATTTACAAAGACATTGTGTTTGGGGCTGCAGGCATTCTCTTATGCTGTTTCTGGCAATAACTTTTAAAAAGTTACTTGATATTGACAGTACCTGTTTCTCAACCCCATGCATCCACTCTTCCTGACTTTGGGTACCATTACGTTGGTAAAATTGTATATGTCTTGAAGCCTGCTCTGTCTCCTAGTAACTGCCTTGTCCATAAGACTGAGTACTAATGTGCTGAGCACTTTGCTGTCAGATTCCTTCATTGCCTAGATTACTGCAGCTCTCACAGGATCTTCTGGCAGATGCAGGCTTCCTATGTGATAAAGCTGTAGTACTTCGGGATACAAGAAAGTGGGGGGGGGGCTGTTTAAACATAGTTTAATATGTATTGCTTGTTTTACACAGGGTAAATCAAAAGCTGTATAAACTGGCATGTAATATTCAGTAATCCGTTAAGGGTGACATAATACATTTCTGTGTGCAGCTGTTGGTATCATTGGTACTTACTGATGAGTCACAGTCTTTTATTGTATTATTGTGTTGCCTGTGGAGTACAAGGGGTATGTGAAGTCATAATATAGTCTTGATTGCATGGCTTTTGAATCACCCACTATTTATATTTTGGTATGTGTTTTCATTTTTCAGTTGAGTTAATATTGTTGTCTGATGTTTCAGGTTCCAAAGAGTTATTCTTTAAATAACCAGTGTGAGCCCTCATACAGCACTTTGCTGCAAAGTGGTTCTGGAGAAAATGGGCAGGCTTCTCCTGATAAGGGTCGGTTGTATACAAATTTGCCACCTCCAGCGAGTACAGGTAATAAAATTAAAATTTTTGTGTATACTATGCATAACTGCTTTGCACATCCAATTAGCTTTTGCACTAGGTAGTGGGAACAAAAGAAATTAATTTTGTGTTGGGTCAGATCTGAAAGCTTGTTGTTAAGCCTTTGGTGCCTGATGTCAGGAATATCTCATGCAGTGGGTTGCTCAAAACACCAAATGCCAGTTATAGATAATGACAATTTAACATCCGTCCATAAGCAGCTCTCATTTAATTCTGGTCTCCTTCACATCACATTGGGCTTTTAATTCTTGCATCAGAGGTTTAATTTGCTGATTTATTTCTTGGAGGATGTCAGTAATTGATGACTGTCATGTTGCTTGGTTAATGATTGTTCTAACAGAAAGGAAAAGAGGGAGCATTTGTAAAGACTTTCTGGGCATTTAGACATTTACAAGGGCACGTGTCTCTCTGTGCCAAGGAGCACTTCTGAACACATTACTGTTGAGTATTAGTCATACTAGACATGTTGCAAGATAAGCGAATAATTTGGACAAACCCTTTCATATAGATTGCACTTAAGTTAGTTTAACCCTTTCAGGATGGTTGCCGTACATCATGTTCTATTGAAGTACTGTTCGCCACCAGATGTCATAGTATGATTCTTGTTTCCACCACACTGGCCAACTACTGTTGATTTTTTTAAACATATTTTTGTGCTTAGTGACATGTGTGACATAAATGTACTTTAAACTCTGTAGGGCTCTGACGACGATGTATAACTCTCTGATATAATTTTCTCGTTTCAGACTTTGTCCATTGTCTAATTTTTTTATGAAGCACACTGTTTTGGACAGAAGCAGAGCTGGCTTCCAAAACGTCATGCTTTGTTGAAAAATTAGATGATAGACAAAGTCCAAAAAAAGAAGTTTATATCAGTTATACTGTACATTAGTTTGTCACATGAGAGCCTTTGAATGTCATTCCTTCATACCCAGTACAGCGTGATTTTGTAACTCTCAGGCTGTTTGCCATACTGTTATGGTATTCATGTTGCTTATCTACAGTAGAAGTATAATGCATAGAATTATATATTTATACGTATTTGGCATTTTGGCGTTTATATTTTTAATTTTTAAATATTTAAAGAACAATGTAATGCACTTTGCATGCATATGTTCATGTGTGCATGCACATATGTGATCACTAGGCACACAACAAATATTTTTAGACATAAGTTGGCAGATGCCTGAGTGCATTCCAGTGCCCATCCTGAACGTGTTAAAGAATATGCATTGTAGTGTTCTATTTCTGCAAAGTGGTGGTTGCATGTAATAAGTTTCCAGGGTGCAAGTCAGCTGTCTTTAACATGCATTGCCAACTCTTCTGAGCCATTGGCCAATTTGGTTATAGCAGTGCAGATTTCCATGAACACAGTAATAATGTTGCTAATCTTAACCTTGAAAACTTGACCCAGTTGTAAAATAATTGTCTTTCTCCTCTTGTTGCATATACTTGGTTGGAAAACTTCATGGTAGAGACTGTGATAGTTTGGGAGTCATGGGCATAGTTGTGAGAATAATATTAAAAGAGAGGTAGAATGTAAAGTTTTGAACTGAAAAGAACTGACTCAGGATTTCCTTCATTGGTGGACTTACATGACTACAGTGATGAATTCTTTGGTGTAGTGGTTATTTCTTGCTTATCTGGATAATTGCTGTCTGTTCAAAGAAGATTGTGCCATATGCTTAGTTGATTTGTTAGTGAATTGGCCATGTAATTACTGAAACATGTTACCATAACTTATGGACAGGTAAATGCACATTGTAAAATGAGGGAATACTCAAGATGTAGGTGAGATGATAATACATACCGAGACCTGGATACATTTAACAGAAACTTTATCCCCAGACCAGGCCAGTTGGTGAAAATAGATGTTTATTTGGATATACTGAGTAGTTGATATGTATGACATATCTCTGGTATGCAGATAAAGGTCATGCACTGAAAGGGATGTACTTTATATTGCATTCATTAACTACAGTGCTGTCTTTTGGTTGCTGTAGTGCATTTAATGGAATTATTTCTGTATTATTTGGGATTTGTGTTAAGTTCAGTGGTTTTAATAGGTTAAGGAAACAGTTAAACTCACTGAATTTGGAACATCATATTGTATGTATTTTATATACAACCCATATAAGCCCTATACTGACATACGTAAGTGAACATTGGCCTCTCTCAAAGAAGGGTGGAAATATGCTCCAGATCTTTGAAAGAAGAATATTAAGAGTGATTTACAGTCTTATTAATGACAGTGGTATATGGAAAACAAGATAGAATAATGAGCTTTAATTACTGTGTGATGAATTAGGCTTAGTTGAAGTGATAAAAATAGGAAGATTGAGGAGGCTGGGACAACTTTTCAGAATGCAAGAACTGGATCCTTGCAGGAAGCTTACTGTAAATGAAACCAGAAGGCACTCAACATGTAGGTAAACCTAAGTTGAAGTGGCTTGTATCAGTTGCGGAAAATCTGAAGAACACAGGCATAAGGAATTGGAGACATTAAGTCACAGGACCAAGAACAATGGAGTACAATTTTGGAATAGGTTAAGGTCCACCATTTACTGTAATGCCAGAAAAAAAAGTGGATTTAATAATTTTATAGGTTAGTGAGTTAATGTGTTCCTAATGTGGATGCAATCAGGATTACCTTACTGTATTATGCATCCTTTATGAAGTAAAAGGAATGGTTTATGTGGAGACCATGTCCACCTGTCTGTCTGTCTGTCTTTCTCTGACCTGGTCTCAATTACTTAAACAGTGTTAGATTTTTATGAAATTCAGTGAAGGAGTGCTTTACAAAATCAAGCATGAGTTCCATGAGAACCAGCTGAGTGACAGTCATATTTTACTTCTGGCCATACATCCATATTCCCCTATTCTTGACTAATTTTGGTGACGTGCAGCAAGCAGATCTCCACACTATGCTGTTGAGCTATTTTCTTGTTTTGTGAAAACTGGTGTAGAGTGAAAGCCGTACTTTAGTCATAGGTGGAAGTTAAACTTTGCCTGTTTTCTACTTTTTTTTTGTCTAATTTGGATAACATTTGGTACAGGAGATATTCACATAAAGTATAGAGTATTTGTGGATTTTGTTAAAATTGAAAACCATACTTTTGTTGGGGTTGTAAATGGATTTTAATCTGTAGTTTCTGCATTTATTGCCACATTTGAGTGAAAATTGGTATCAGAGGTCTGCACATAATTATTTTGGGCACCCATGTGTTTTGTGAAAATCAGGACAGGAAAGGGTGTACTTTTGATGTGGCTGTAAATGAAATTTGTTTACATGTGTACATTGAAACCACGTGATGTTTGAAGAGTAAAGAATATAGTAAGTCTGTGTACTGTGTTGTGCAGTACACTATTTTCTCTCTTTTTAAAAATAGTAAAGAAGATGAGACAAATGAAACAAGGCTAATATTAAAATATTAAAAAGCAGGAAATTTACTTAATTTAAAGTGGTTTGGGTAACAATTACTTACTGATCTTAAAATTAGAATTAAAAATTAATCCATATTGTCCATTTTGTACCAAGCTTTTGGTTATTTTTGTCACACATTAAGAAGACATTAACAAAAATAATTTGTGGTATAAATTTCAGTTTTTAAATAAGAAGAAATGCAGCTTGAAGGTAACCAATGGATTGTCTGCAGAATTACTGAATAACATAGAAATTGTGTTATGTTTATGTACTGTGTTCGTGTATTAATGTAATCATTTTGTCATTGATGTAGACTAGTGTGATACACGCAGAAGTTTAGATCTTGCATAATTTTTCAATGACTGATTGACTTGGTGTCTTAGTTTATCTTAAGTGACTTATTTGTGATATTACTTTGTGTCTTGTGTCATTTGTTAGTGACTCATTACTATTTAACACAGTTAACATTTTTTTAGTCACTAATACCAAAGCCAAACCATTGCAAATGTATTGGTACCAGTGTACGTATTTCAAACTATTTCTGTGAGATGCATTAACTGACACCAGCTGACAAATTAGTTACTAGGTGGTACTGCTCAAGTATCCAGTTTTCGCTTGGGTGAAACCAAAAGAGTGATCAAACCACATTTGTATGGGAGAAAATGAATGTAAAATATTAAGACAAATTGATGTACATAATGTTGGGGGTTCTGGCCACCGGCACTTATGGTGTTAGAAATAACATCATGGTTACTATTCTGAATGTGTTAAAATGAATCTTCACCAGACAAGGAATCTTTAATGAAAGAGACTGTCCCATGACAATTTTTTTTGTGTTGAGATGTGCAATATGTTATTACCCTATCACCCTAAAGATGGAGGCAACAAGCTCCATCAGAACATTGATGTCACTGTATGAGCTACTTCTGGTAGCTTTAAAAATGGAAGGAGAAGCAGCTAAGTGAAAGGTTCTGCACAGCAACATGCTAGAACTGGTACTTGATGTTTACCAATATGTAAAGTACAAGGCACAGAAAGTGGACAGTGCTACTTGTGAGTCAGTTGATATGTTGCCAACTGATAGCAATGAACAGCAGACCTATGCGGCATCAGACTTCAAACCCCACAAGAATTGTGAGTGAGAAAAAATCTTCAAAAGTGGAACAGTAAAAATTCATATTTTATACAATAATATTAATAACAGTAAATTTCAGTCCCCTGGAAAGCATTACCAGTGAGAACAAGACATCTGTATATTTTTTGTGTGTTTGCTAAGGGAATCTCCTTCAGCAAAGACATTTGTTGTTGAAATGCAAGAAGCTGTAGGATCCATTGTTTTCAAAGTGTCATTGCTTAAAGTTTTTAAAGACAGTGTGTTTTAAATGTCAGCAGTGTGATGATGGCAGGAAGCTTATGATGAAACGTAGTGTTATTGTGGCTGCAAGGGCAACATTGCTAATAAAAATATGCAAAATGGGATATGCTGATAGGGCCTCTATACCTTACAACATTTATCTGAAACTAAACAAGAAAGAGCTGCCTGAATATGAGTAGTGGTTCAGGTAGCTTCGGGCTTCCTGATAGTAGAGGTGGCTCAGCTGTCAAAAGATTTATTCCAGAGAGGAAATTTATTTTTTACCCTAAATCAAAGAGTAATGACAGATCACTTCCATAAAATGGATTGCAGAGGTTTTTAAAAAGCTGTGTGGAGATCATTTTCTGCCACATCTTGCTTCTGAGCTTGTTGTAGTGGACAATACAAATTCCTGCCCATTTCTGGTGGATATGACTTTGTTGATGTAATAACATGGCTAACCAGGAGAGGCAATCCATATACTGCCTTACAATCACATGTGGATTCAATACATGTTGTTAAAATGATAAAGCTGCAGCACAGGATTTGTGGATTGGACTGTGTTTTGCAAGAGAACATGGACAAACAGTGATGTGATTGCCTCCATCATGTGGATTTTAACTCGACACAAGTGAAGTCAAAAATGCTGGAGAAGAATAACACCTACAAAGTTGCTGATGTTGGTCATGTGACTTACAGAGCAGTAGACAATACAGACTTCATTGTTGCTGGATTGTGTAAGCCATGCCAAAAACTTACAGGAAGAAGATTTCGTGTGACAGGTTGCCAGATGTGACATGCTGAAACTGATAGTCTTGAACCAGAGGGAGTCTAATTTGGAAGATCCCAGTGATGAAGATGGTTGAGGTATTTATATTGTCCTTACAGTACAGATTTGTATCATTATCATTGGTAGTGTTAATTTGGCAGTAATGCCACAACTAACTGCATGTGCATATGTATAATCTTGCAGTGTCACACCTTGTATCTCTGTCTCTATGCCAGCTGGTATCATTAAAGATTCCTAATCTAACAAAGTAAAATGTAGTGAAACTCAGTAGTACTCTGTGCCATATGTAGCAGAATAATAGTGTTCTGGAAAGTGCATTTAAGGTAACCTGCCTGATAGCATCAGGGTACATTGGATTTAAGTGGTGTGCCAGTAGAGAAAAGAAATGGTTTATGAGGATGCTTACCTGGCTGGAGTTGTCTCCAAAGGAGATTCATTAGTGGATATATTTGGCAATGAATGGAATGTTAGGTCATGTGAGAATACATTATTTCATGAATAGTTGCATCTATATTGATTGCTCAGGGAATGTTGTGTTAAAGGCACTTGTTTGGTTATCAAAAAATTTAAGGTTAAATTAAGAGTATCAAACGTGAAAATAGTGCACGGTTCACTCCCATGCTTAGGCATAAAGTGATAATGTTAGAAATGTTAGCTGATGGGCATTAAGTTAGTCTGTTGCACTATGCTGAAAGCTAGTGTGTTCTAGACGTAAACGTTGGAGAAAATGAGTATATTTTGGAAGTACTGCAAAGTTCAAGCCCTTGGGAATAACAGCAGAAATTGAAAATGATATACCTGATCCAAGTAAAAGTTGAGAATTCTTATTATTATTTGATTCAGGATCCTCCAGTTTCCACTGCTGTGCCAGAAAACCTAAATATTCACCTTTTATATATGTGAGTTTGAAACTTAGTCTCATAATTCAAGAACAGTAGTCTAAGGCTGTTTGAGAAGAAAGTAGTAAATAAAATACTCTAAACTAAAAGAGGTGAAATAGCAACACACCAGAGTAAATTACATAATGACGAGCTCTGTAATTTATACTTAGCACCTAATCTTGTTGGGGTGATTAAATAAAGAAGGATTAGGTGACTGGTATGGCTAGTACACTTTTTACATTACAGATCTCTACAAATGTTTGATTAGAAAATCTAAAGGTAGGTGAATGCTTGGGAAACTAAACTCCGTGGCCTTAGTCCGCACGCAAACTGTACCGACAGAGCAGCCGCCGCCGGTCGGCGAAGTTAGTGCCAACTTTTGCGGATAGAGGGGTGTCATGTGGTCACAACGGGTCCCCACAGCCGTTAATCTCTGTTTTCTAGACCTGGAGCCGCTACTTTTTTCATTCAAGTAGCTCCTCAATTGACCTCACGAGGCTGAGTGGACCCCGTTCCAGACCCACTACT
>Ga0136643_10007039_pt1 | contig 16212 bp, 11 predicted proteins | sample TergutLab28metaG_FD_96883 | JGI IMG/M metagenome (GOLD analysis project Ga0136643, IMG submission 96883) | Labiotermes labralis P1 segment gut microbial communities from Petit-Saut dam, French Guiana - Lab288 P1 (version 3) (version 3) | ecosystem: Host-associated > Arthropoda: Insects >... | reverse complement strand
TCCCTTTAAGGGATTTTTTTTTTTTTTTTAAACCCAATCTCTTTTTTCTTTTTTTTTTTCCCTTTTATGTGATTGTTGTTTTTCCCCCCCCCCCCCCACATGTGATTGAAGTTTTTTATTTTATTTTTTTTAATTCAATGCTTTGGTGTTAGGCGCTCTCTGGCAATTCATCTAGACAACAATGAGGACAAATTCAACTTATACATACTGATGATGCAGAAGCTGTTTTGTGTAGTGCAGAACAAATGTTGTGTGGAAGGTGCAGACGGACTGATGATGCATGAAGTTCTTCTTGGAGGTCATCTGTACCTCCAGATAATCAAAGAAAAGATGCAGGGTTGGCTGCAGTTGCTCAAAGCCGTAATTCTGAAAAAGGCTAAGTCAACAACGAATTTTACCCTAACTACCAGTAAGTACAAAGAAGTAATGTTCATTGTCACTAAATATAAAAGGTAAATTTGTTCATGTCCTTGCCATGGATGCCGTAGAGGGAGGTGAGTGGTTAACTTAATACCTCAGCTGCTCTACCCATGGGAGAGTACTCCAGTCCGCATTGTATAGGAGGTTGGGCATGCTCCAGATGTTTTGGAGAAGAGGAAAATTACTTGCCCCTTCTGGGTTTGGAACCTCGGATTGTCTACCGTGTAGCCTAGTTTCTTTACCAATTCAAACTTAATACATGCTGTTATGCTTTTGTACTCTCTTAATTGGTACACAACTAAATTAAATGTAAATGTTGTCAAGTATACATGTAGGTATGTAGTCCTATCTCCAAGTATGCCTTTTTTAGGGCTCTGTCATCACCTTGACCTCCAAGTCACATTTTATGTAAGAGTTATGTCTCACGTCTCATATCTGATGGAAGAGCGGTTGAAGAAGCATCAGTAAATCCAGAATTAAGTCTGCTAGTTGGGTCTAGTGATTTTCATTGCACTCAAGATATCCATTTTTGTCACCTTCATATCCTGCTGTGTCCAAAAATTTTAGCTTCAGGAGTATCAAGTGGTCATTTACAGCAGAGGCATAGAGGCTTTGATGCAGGGGGTTCTGGCTGATCCTTGGCCCAAAGTTTTATTTGGCTCCCTTCTACTTTTAGGCAGCCTGAATTGAACTAAATATAATTATTTTTAGAGTAAGGTGCTTTTGGGCTTTTACATGCCGTGAACTGGTTAAAATTCTCCAATGTTTTGGTATATCTGGTCCCATCATCTGGGTTCAGGAGCAACAGGACATCTTAAAACATCAGTGAACAGTAACCAGTTACTCCCACAACAGTCCAGACACACCCATTTTTACTGTGCATTGTAGTGAAAGCCTGAAATTTCATATTATTAATTTTGTCCACATATAATCTTTAGCTCAAACATTAAAGATAGATTGAATTGTGTCAGTTTCCAGACAGAGTAATTTTATATGCTCAATTTGGCAATAGAAGTGAATTTGAAAACATAATCATTAATGTCTTGCTTAGCTTTATTTGCCTGTTAGTTTAATATTTTACATTGTTTATGGTATCACAATTACAGGTGAACTAACTTGGGCATTAAAGAGGAGTGGAAATATAGAATCACCACTAACTGCATTCTTTGCAACTGGAAATATTTCAAGCTCATCAGGACTTGGACTTTCACAGGATAAAGGTACTGTCCCCATCTGTTTAAAACATCAGCTTTTCTGCAATGGAAGTATAGTTGTAGTAGCACCACAAATAAAATATTTTTACTTCTAATAGCATTAGCATAGATTGACAACTCTGGGATGAAAAAATTAGGTATATAAATGATGTGGGAGGCTTGGTTACCCCATATTGTGGCAAATTTTTGTAATACCACTTTCATTGTAGCCCTGAACCTTGCACATTCATGGTATGTAATGAATGGTTATGGTAGGTTTCATGATTTCAAAGCTTCCAGTTTACGAATAATTGTCATATTACAATAAATCATCTGTTCGTTATTCGTTGTACAGCAAATGAATTGTACTAATATGTAGTCTGACAATTATCAGTAAATTACCAGATTGGTTCTGTAAACAGAAATGCTGTATGCTGTTAGTCAACTCTGATGCATGTTGTCAGTTTCAGAGACCAAATTTCAATGACCACTTTTCTGACTGTATTCCAGTGGCTCTTTCATGCCTGAAAACATTGTTAAGAATAATTTTTGGAATATGATTATTGTCATCAGTGTTGCTCTGAACGTTTTCAAGTGAATCAAAATTAGGCCTTTTTTAGTTACACTTCTAGCTGCAGGAACATACGAAAGCATTATGCTATGTATGTCAACACTGGCACTTGTTTTTTGACCCCAAACTTCTTTTAATGCAAGGGCTGTGTGGAACTGCATTGACATAATATAGATTCACTTGTCCAAAGTTTCAGTAAATGTGCCTCTGTAAAGTGCTTCATTGATAATTGATTATGGAGTCATAAATTTATGATCATGTCCAAGGTATGAGCATACTGATCTATTCTGTTCATAAGAAACAAAGCTGTAATGGGTACAGTATGTCTTTAGGGAGAAGCAGACCAGCATACTTTGTATAGATTTTGTTATGTATGGGGTGTTTCAGAGAAAATTGATAAAGTTTTATATTAGCTCATGTAAGGTAGTTGTTTATATTTCACTGGTCTCAAAGAAAAAGTCACAAACTGTGTGCTTGGAAGTTCTGAGAAGATGAACTTATGTAAAACTACACATACACACACACACACACAATATGATTTTTACTAAAATGTCAATTATTATACTCATTCCATGACACCACTTCTTTATCTGTCATAAACCAAAATTAAATTTGCTTCATAACTTTCAGGGTTGACGTATTGCAATAAAATTTATTTCGTGTTTTCAAAAGTTAAGTATGTGGGCTGATGGGTAGACTTTTTGGGCTGTGTGCATAGACTGCATAAAGAGATTGTTTTCAGAAATGAACTTAATTATTAAATAACATCCTCTTTACTGTTGGAAGTTCAATAACATTGGACTGTTTACAGATATGATCAGATGTGTGGATTTTGCTTCAGGTGATGTTTCTTACCTGTTCTTAGGTTTGACTATTTTGGCTGAAAATATCAATCGAATGCGTTACATGTCCCACTTCCGCTCTCTACACAGGGGTGCATTCTTCCAGGAAATGAGAACATCTGAACCACGACAGCTGCTACCTGAAGCCTGGGGTGAGAGTTACTGATATATAATTTAGTCTGGTTGTTACTTCAGAATACCTTGTCTTTTCATTCAGTTTTTAATAGACAAGCAGAAATATACATTTATTATTTAAACAATATTATAGGTATATATCTTATTTACCAAAATATATGATGACCTCTATTTACAATTTTCAGTTTTCAGGGGGGAAAAAAAACCTATGCAGAACATGTTTAACTCTGTGCTTGACCAGCCCCAATTTTTAGTTGATGAATTAGGAGGAAATTCTTGTCTTGTATGTGAGTAAGTACAATAACTGTTTGTCATTTCTTTCAGGGTTCATTTGTCCTGTTCACACACCTGATGGTGCACCTTGTGGGTTGCTGAACCATTTGACTAAATATTGTGAAGTGACAAGTACACCTGACCCCAAGCTAGTTGCAAACATTCCATCTTTGTTGACATCCTTAGGAATGGTACCTCTTAAAGGAGTCAGACTTATCACCCTTAACCATAATGAACACTATGTTGTTTTACTTGATGGCCGGGTACTGGGACATGTTGAGAAAAGAGAAGCTCATAGATTAGTGGATAAACTACGTATCTTCAAGATAGATGGGAAAAGAGTGCCACATACATTAGAAATTGTTCTAGTTCCAATGGGGAGAAAGTGTGCACAGTTTCCAGGCTTGTTCCTGTTCAGTGGACCTGCTCGTATGATGCGTCCAGTCATCAATCTGGCAGCTCGGAAAGTTGAACTCATTGGCACCTTTGAGCAAATTTACATGGACATCTGTGTCTATCCAGAAGAAGCATATGATGGGGTTTGTTATATTATATGAAATGATATTTTATGTACTGGTAATATGTTTTACATTAAACTGTATTTAGAACATGCCAAGCAGATGAGCAGAGTAATAATTTTTATTTATGGAAGTAGCCAATTCATATCTTTGTCGAGGTTTTTCATTTCCTTCATCAGTCCTTTTAGGTGAATGCCAGAACACTACATTGAACTAGGACATATTTGATTGTCCAATCATTTAATTCAGTATAAGTAACTTCAGCAGTTGGTAAAACAAAATTACACTTATGAACTTACTGACTTTAGAACAAACTTTTAACATCAAGAAACAAGAATGATTTGATTCATTGTTGTTAGAACAGCAATGAAACTAACTGCTACAAAGTCTGTTAATTTCAATGACTTGTTATGTATTGCGTTGAAGTGTCAAAATCGGATCACCTTAGGTGAATGAGTGACTAGTCTTAAAGCCTGGTGTTTCACCCTATTTATTCATGGCCTTGTCACTTTGACTTTTACTCAATGCTTTATCATTTATCTGAAAATTAAATTGTTTTGTATTGTAATGTTATTATACATTCTGAAGGATGGAACAAAAAATCCTGACCAGCATGTATGGTGTTGTTTTCTTCAATAATGAATTTATGCATTCATTTTTTGATATGACACAGTATTTAGGGTTTCTTTGAAGTCTGATTTATTATTTTAGTATGGTCATATTTGATTTAGAGCTAGTTAATTTTATATGAAGCAGTAGGATATTTCCATCTAAAATTACAGACTGGGTTTTGATTCCTAGCAGGATCAGAGAGATATTTCTCTTGACTGTGATATTCACACCAGCGCTTATCCTCACCCATTTTCTGATACAGTAGGTTCTGAATTTTTTATGTGGGAATAAAGTGGTTGGAGTACAAAACTGACACATTCTTCCATCTAGTGCATATGTCCTTACCTCCAGACCCCCTGTATACATATGTAGTATGATGCTAAGGCACAGGGACAGCTTTAGATTCATTCAGTTGGGTTCATTGTTTCATAGATAAACAGTGGCAATAAATTTGCTTACCCATGGTTACAACACACACATACTTAAAGAAAAAAGGGATAAGCAGGAGACAGGAAAGGAAAGAAGAAGAAGAAGAAAGTACTGTGGACAACCCACAGATGGAAATAGACTGAAGATAAAGTGTTTGAGGAGAGAAACAAAATATAGTAAATTATTTTGTGTTTTGTAAATGCAATGTAATGAATGTAAGTTACAGTGTAATTAATCATAATGTATTCTATTATTATCTTAGTTATTATATGTACTTTGGCTACTCAAACTTCATTTACACTTTTTTTCATGATAAATTGTTAATTTTCATTACAAAACCATCCTTCATATGAATATTAAAGTACTGTTGGAAACATTTACCATTTTAACCCAACAATATTAGGAGAAAAGTGACAATCCTGTTACTGAGGAACCAACCCCTCTCATTCCTGTAGGTTACTAAGTTCAGTATGCATGAATTTAGTATTTACCAGCTCTTCCCAAAAATGTAATCCTTGTGAATACCGAGGATTTGCTGCATAAGATTTTAAGCTTATGTAGTGAGAAACTACAGTGAAGTCTTCTTGGGTGGCCAGCTGTGTCAATATGGAATGCATTTTGATTTGGGTAGTTCTCACTGGTACATCCAGTGGGGTTTGATGTGCCCATTGGTATGCTTATAGGTGGTACTGTTAAATACATTTCATTCTTCTGTGGTAAAAAAAAAAACTGTGCCTGAGTCTCACCCAGCCTACTGGGTGTCTGTTTGTTCAGTCAGCATGAGTGCATTGGGCTCCAAGGAACCAATTGTATTTATAAATGTAACTTAAAGTGGCGCCTCTCACTATTTTGATCAGTCCCTGACAGTGAAAGTCTCCAAAACACTGGAAATTCATTCCTTCTTGACATAGCTGACTGCCTCAGAAATTCATCTGAATAACAGGGGTGTTTCTTGCATTTGCATTTCAGATAACCACTCACCAGGAAGTGACAGACACCAGTTTCTTGAGCAATTTGGCATGCCTTATTCCACTTCCAGACTGCAATCAGAGTCCTCGTAACATGTACCAATGCCAGGTGAGAAAATTAGTAAATAAATGTGTATAGCAGTGTAAAAAAGGTTGAGGATATTTGAAAATGGTACAGAAGGGGACTTAAGAGAGGCAATAAAATTGGAAGGGAAATGATTGCAAAAACAAAATAATGTGGCTTTAACTAATCACCTAGTGTACTATTGAAATGAAAAGAAAGATGTTTGATTGGCCAGATTGGAGAAACAAGAAACATGCAAAGCTTTAATTAGAAACTTCATGGAATGAGACTCTTTAGTTAAGTTGGTGTGTAAGAGAATAATAAAAACAGATCTTAGGAAATCAGATTATGGTGATGTGAACTGCATTATCAGGCTCACAATAAGGTCCACTGATATCATGGCATTACATAATTGTTGGTTGCTGTGTATTGAGAGAGAAGGTAAGTAGTTTGGAAAAGGATGTGTACTGTTTCTGTGGGAATTATGTAACAGAAAAATGGCTTTAATATGAATCACCCTCATATATGGTGTTACCATGGAAAATAATCTCAAAAGAAGTTTTATTAAATTAAGTATGGAAGAGTTTAAAGATCATCATTTCCAATTCTTTTGTTCAGAATGCAGCTGCATTAACTTACTCTTTGCAAGCCACTGATATGACAAAACTAGGTACTCTGGAACTTCTGAAAGTATGTGTATTTTTGGAACTTCTTCTGCTTGATGTAGATGGGGAAACAAACTATGGGAACTCCATGTCACACATGGCATCTCCAAGCTGAGACCAAGCTGTACCGACTTCAGACACCAGCAAGTCCATTTTTTCGCCCTGGTCACTATGACTTAATTGGCCTAGATGAGTTTGCAGTGGGAACTAATGCTGTTGTTGCTGTCATTTCATATACAGTAAGTACATTTATGACACAGTGAAGAATCAGAGTAAATGGTACAATGCATATCATTCCTCCTTTGTTTGGAAAGTATTGGTTAGAATCTTCAATATACTATCTTCTCTTACGATCTTTCTAGAGAACCCAGTTTCACTGTGAATGGACATGTTGTATGTGCCATGAGACATTTTGTGGTTGATGCATGGGACTAGATCAGTGTACCCATTGCAGTGTATGCTTTATGTAACACTTTCATGCATGTTATTCTTTAACCATATGAATGGAATTTGTACTACAGAGTGGAATAAATTTGGGCCATTAATTTAACTGTCTGCTGCATTCTTTTTCCCTCTCTTTCCAAAAAGGAAAAAAGTGAAAATTTGTACACAAGTTGAGTACTCATATTTTCCAGATGTGTTCTTTGCTATTGTGCTTGTGTAATTGGCCTTGACATTTGGTTCTTGCAGATCCAGGTTTGTTGTTGTTAAGTTAAATGCTCTTCAGACATCACAATCCACAGATTTACAAATTATTTTCCCTTGCATTTCATTAAACATTCATTAATTCACTATATGACAACTGTCTGAAAGGAAGTAGTAGTAATAGGACCTATGTTATTGTCATGTTTCAGTCTCCTATAATATGAGTTGATATGCATGTCATGTGAAGTGTGTTGGATTGATGTGGATCAAAACTACCTACACGCAAAAACTTTTAGTGCATGTACCCAATATTATGTTAATTCAAAACCATTCAGTGGTTTTGGAAGTCAAATGTGTTGGTGTTTAGAAAGATGAGTAAATAATGTTTTACTTCAAATTTAATATGCCCTGTAATTTAAGACACACCCCACTTATGAAAAGGGATTTTCAGGGAAAAAAAATGGGATAACAAAAAGGTGTAAATATGGTTTACTAGAGTTTATTAATGAATTAAAAATGTTGACAATTTTTGCAGAATACACATTTTGTGCAGAGAATGTATAGTGGATAGTTTTGTTGAGACACTGCACATGTTCAGTATTAACTACATATATATATATGTATATATATATATATTTACATTTACCATATGTAATAAATATGTGTAGTGGAACAAGCTCGAACAGAGTGGTCAAAAGCTGTCACCTTTACTGTCTGAGTAAAATCGTGATAAAATCAGTTGATAGAACTGGTTCAAACCAGTTACTCCTGAACATGGCTCATGTATTAGAGCTGAGTTGGACCTTCTGCATTGAAAGCTTTATGTGTAATAAAAGCTATTGGTGTTCTTGGTTTCAGGGTTATGATATGGAAGATGCTATGATTATCAACAAAGCTTCATATGAACGAGGCTTTGCTCATGGCTGTGTTTACAAATCTGAGTTTTTTGAGTTGAAGTCGGTGAGTTTTAATGGAAGTAGAGGCTGTCAGGTAGTTAGTATTTTAGACAAGTAAAACATTAGAAGTAATCTAATGTGCACTTAATAAAATCTGCTTGTTCGTAATCATGTTGTATGCATCATTAAAATATTTTTATGAAAGATATATAACGACAAATTTTGGATGGAGGTTGTATCAACTTTCTTTCTGGTGCATTCTTGGCTGCGGTGAGGCTGAGGGGACTCTAAATTAATGACTATATAATTTGCTGATGCATGTCTTTATTTAATCTGCTATATTTGAATTGAACTGAATGGTATTTGGGTTCGATCCCTTCCAGGCCCGATGCACCTAGGCCTTAAGACAGACCCTTTGTGCCCTAATTTCCAGTAGCAAAGATGCCAGTTATGTTGCATTTTCCCAATAATCAATCAAAGGTTTACACTGTCACTTAGTGTGCAGTTGTCAGCACATAAAATACTTCATACAGTATTTGTATATATTCTTGTGTCCGTGTAAAGTGTGTGGTTTGTTGCTCATGATCATGCAATAATAAGGTAAATATAGATTTGCTGAAGCATCTTTCTTGTTCAAAAAGTAGTCAACAGGTGCATATTTTGAAAGATGTGTTACATAAAATTTTGGTATTCTGTACTGGTGCTGTGACTGTGGTACTAATGGTGCCCCAGACATGCACGTTTACATGTTTACTGTATTGGTATTGTTAATTGTAGGAAATTAGTATGATTTGTCTTTGTTGCATAATACAGGCAGTACTCATTGTATTCCAAGGTTATGTTCCTGAAAAATATTGCACAAGTCAAAATCATGCAAATCAAACACAAAATTCCCATTCAAAACTGTGTATTTCCTGGGGGTCAGAGGGTTGACAGCCTCATCCTATATAGTGTATGACTATACCACTAGTGGACATACAGACTGGTAGAGTATGTATGTGTTGTACTACAGTATATATACATATCTGTACAGTGTACATACATTTCTGTACAATATATTTATTTGTTTCTAATGCAATAAAAATCACATGTGAATGCAGTTATGAATCTTTGGGTTCCATAAAATGTGGGGAATTTCTTGACTAGCTGAGAACCATTTAGCTTCTCAAGAAGGACTCTGCTTCATTGAGTAAGTATGCAATAAAAATGTAAGAGACTCACATCCACAGTTTTTGGTGTGGTTTATTCCAATAGGACTGTGGTAGTCTTGTTGCACAAAGAAACACCTTAGTTCCTGACTTAGCACTTTCTGCAGTCCTATCAGCTTTATCATGAATTGTACATATGCTACTATGAGGGAGTCTAACATTACAGCATATGTCAACAATTCATTCACCCTTTTCAAGTTGGCTTATCACATCTAATTTCTCATCAATACAGACTGTCTTGCACTGAGTATTCACTTGGATTGTGCTACGTAATGTAGATTTATGTTTCTTATTCATGGTTAGAAAAGCCAATCACCAACATACTCAATTCATATACAAGACTGATGGTGTGACAGAGACGTCACTTTCTGCTTGCCTTCTTCAGAAGATAAGTGCAGCTACGGATTGTGTATGCAACATCATGTTAAAGCAAAATTGCACAAAAAGAAACTGTGTAAAATGAGACTTGCCTGTACATGCTTATACGCTGCTGTATGTAGGATACAGTTCTACAAAGAACAACCATTCGTATGTAGCACAAAAACCATTCAGAGTCATTGATGACCAAAATCCCTTTATTAGGTTTGTTTATGGTGACTTTACCTCTTAATTGGAAGAGTTTCAGAGCTTTGAGCTTTCATTTTTCAATGAGTTTCTGATGCCTTAATACCATGGCTAGAAACATACTCACCACCAGTTTAAGTTAACTCACGAATGGCAATTTACAATTTTTTGCTTTCAGCAAAAGTCATATTTTGGACTGGATCCTGAACAACCAGAACTACAGACTTCCTTGGACACTGATGGATTGCCCCATCCTGGTACATTACTCACACAGGGACAGCCTTATTGTTGGTACGTAATTTATACAAAGGCAACTAGAATGGTCATTGGTTTAAAGGTCATTTTCTTATATACTTGTACTTTAGCAAAGCATTGCTATCCTTTGGTAACATCACCAAGTGGCTGCCCAGCATGTGTTTCTGGCTTCACATAAATGAAAACACTAAAATCTGGCCAGGCTTATATAGTAATGCTTACTTTCTTGGTCCTTAGTAGTATTAAATTATAAATTAAAAAATGGTACAAGTACATCAGTACACCAAATCTGCACTAGAAAAATATGTAAATCTGTAATATCTGGCATCAACTCCTTTCATCTACCCTGTTGCAGTGCACTCAATCCCACACACCACAATGATGACAAGTGCTTTCATTTCGTGCAGAGTTGTGTTTGTGTGTGTGATTTTATGCATGTGTTTGTGTGTGTTGTCTGTGTGCTGTGTGTGCATATGCTCATGTGTGCCTATGTACACGGGTGTGTTTGTGGTGTGTGTGTGCATGCAGCATAGACCAGGACCCCTGGGTTCCACTGAGTTGTCATTCTTTGTTTTCTTGTTTCTTCACAATGGCATTTTTCTATACAAGATTAATTTATATTGACAGCTATTATGATGATGATGAAGCAAAATTTCGTGTTGCAAAATGGAAGGGGAAAGAAGTTACATATATCGACAATGTGAGGTTCTGTGGAGGCTTATCTCAAGAACCAACTAAGGCCTGCATTGTGTTCAGAATACCAGTAAGACATTTTGTTATAGATTATTACCACTGCAGTTATTTTTTTAATGCTTTTTTATTATTGTATGAAGACTGTTACCTTTTGTGTAAGTGATATAATGTATTTCAGCGTAATCCATCAGTAGGAGATAAATTTGCCAGCCGAGCTGGTCAGAAAGGAATCTGTAGTTACCTCTGGCCAGAAGAGAACTTACCATTTACAGAGACTGGTCTAATTCCGGACATAATATTCAATCCACATGGCTTCCCGTCTCGAATGACAATTGGTGAGTGACCATTGCAGCACTGCGGACCACAGGAGTAGAGAGAGAATTTATAAGTTCATATTTAACATGTCCACTGTTACATTTGTAATGTTATTTGAAGAAAGAAACTTCCAAAGCTTTCTAGCCTCATATTCATCTAAATGAAAAAGAGGTGACATAAAGTAAGAAGTGAAGACCTTTACTTACTTATTTATTTATTTATTTATTTCCTGCTCCTTTTTTTCTTTATATATATATATATATAAAGTATGCAATCAGGTCTTTTGTTCCATTAGTTAATATTTATATAACTGAAATGCCAAGGAATCTTTTTTGGCTACATTCTGAAGAATAGTGAGCTTTTTTTTTAGAAACTGTGAATGTGCGTGACAGAAACATAGGCAGATGGATTTTCATGTAAATTTGGAAATTCCCTGTACACAAATAGAAGGTGAGTTTCCTTCCCCTTGGTCCCTTGGATGTAGCCATGCAGACAAGTAGGGGCTGCCTTGTAAGTGAGGCTTCACGGCATTTCCCAGTAATGTGTCAGATATGTCATTTCCTGGTAGTCAGTGTTACAAGGATGTATTGAGTTATGTTAATATGGTACATAAGGTTAATTATATGTATTTTTTTTGTTTTATATCTGTTGTTCTGGAATTCTCTTAATGTTTTTATAACATTTTCTGATTAGTCTGTATTTTTTCTGTAAATACCCTAGTGAGAAAGAGGGAGTCACCTCATGTTTTAAGCTGCCTTAGTTTTGGCTGATACAGTATATCAGTAGATAATGTTTAATGTTCCCTATCATATTAAAGAAGAAGATGTCAGCTTTCAATAGATTGATTTGGGAGGCCACTTGAGAGAAATTATAAGTGTTAAATGGTTATTATGTAGTAAATTTTAGGATAGTAATGGCAGTTTAAACAAGGATTTTTGTGTAGGATTTTGGGAGTTGAAGAGTTGAACATAGACTTTTTTGTTTATTTTCCATATACTGCAATTTTTCATATTTGAATGTTGTAGAGATACTGAGAAGCAGAAGAGTTGCTCATTCAACTCAGCTGTGTGGGTTATTAAGAAAGCCTAAAGTAAATTTGTTCTTTAAAATAGTTCAATCTGGGATATGGTGGAATATGTATTTAATTATTTCTTTTAGCTATGATGATTGAGGTAATGGCAGGGAAGTCTGCTGTATTGCATGGTTTGGTCCATGATGCTACACCTTTCAGGTTTTCAGAAAAAGATACAGCTATTGATTACTTTGGGAGGATGCTGGAAGCAGGTAAGCTGTTCACATGTACCAGATGTTATGGTTTTAGGAAAAGCCAAAGTTGTCCTTATGTTTACATAAGCACCATGCCATGAAGACATGAGGGAGTGAGGTATAGCTCCACATGTTCTGTTCTTAACCCAACTGTAGATGGATGTGAGTGGTAAAGTTAATGTCCCCATCCCTCCTCTTTCTTACCCATTTATATCATGCTGGTTGACTGCAGGACCAGTCTGGAAACTGTAGAGGAGAAAAGTGTCTTGTATATACCAGAAAATGAACTCTGAATTCTTGGTCATCCATGCCCTAGGCTTGTCACTAATACTGAGTGAGCCAGCATTGTTCCTGTCATTGGTAACAGAGACACAGTTTGTTTTGTACCTTCATATCTATATGAAATCTTGTGCAAATGAAATTTCCTTTAAATAATAAAATTATCATTTTGCCTAAATGCATGGTGAGGTTCTCATTAACTTAACATGTGCAAAATGGGATCTTATCATATAATCATAACAGAGTAAATTACTTTACAGAACTGATGTTTGCATCTCTAGTTGTTTAAAGTACAATAAAAGCCATATTTAACTTTTATTTTGGGGGAATGGTGGTTATAGACACCAAACAGATGAAAATTTTAAGTGAAGAGATTCAAACACTGAGGGGACTGACTTAGCATGAATGAATATGAATGTTAAATGAGGAAAACTCTTAAATTAGACCAAAATTGCTTTTCCACTTTCTTTCCAGTCTCTGTGTTTCATATGATCCAGCCATAGGACACCAGTCTGATTTACGGTGTCATTAAAAAACTAGCAAAAAGATCATCACATCTAGTCTGGCTTGGGAACACACTCAGCCTCCTGTCTGCCAGGTAACAGGGTCTCTTGAAGTAGCTAAAGCATGAAACTCATTACTCATCTCAAACTAGTGCAGAGGTTAAGGGAGCATAAAGCTTTACCTCCATTGCTCCATACTTGTCATGGCATGGTTTGTAGGCACAGACACAGCTTTATCATTTTTTTAAAATGAATATTGCTATAAAAAAATGTGTTAAAATTTTAGTTATGTTTTAGAATAGAATGAACAGGCTTTTATCTCTTACAATATGAAAGTTACATGGGCTTAGTAGTGTTAATTTATATGTACAATATTTTATCAAAAAATTGTTTACTTTACAGGAGGCTACAATTATTACAGCACAGAGAAAATGTACAGTGGTATCAATGGTTGTGAAATGAAAGCTGACATTTTTTTTGGTATAGTTCACTACCAGCGATTGAGACACATGGTGTCTGACAAGTGGCAGGTTAGACCATCAGCTACTGTATATGATCCTTGTTATATTTGACAAATATTGTGTGTCATTTCCTGTTGGGTCACATATGATATTAATATATCCCACTTAACCGACTGCCCACGTGCATGACAGGAAGAGACCAACGGTGTATGTCAGGCAAAACATGGACTGTGTATTGTTGAACTTAGGTGGTGAGTGACATACCACATTTACACAAACATAAGATAGTAATTGTTTCCTAATTTGTCATTTGAAAAGTGGAGAGTTATCTTATAATCATGCACAGAGTTAAACATACTCTGCTTAGATACTTGCCTGAAAAATGAAGACTTTGAGGAGGGGTCACCTTATATTTAGGCCTCGCCATCCATAATTATAAATTTTAGGACTTCTTACTGCATTATCAGTAGTTGCACTTGAAATTGTTTGTTTATTAGGCAACACTTGTTTTATATTTTTCTAAATATAAAAATCCAGTTCTATAGATGTTGCTTTTGTGTTGTATTGAAAGCAGTGAGACATGTCTGTGAGTGAAGAACCTGTTCAGATACCAGATGAGCATAACATTCTAAGACGACTAAATTATCATTACACCACAGAATGCCTGCAGAGTGGTAGCTGTTCTTATTATTCTTTACTGCTGCCTTTCCTACTCCACATTTTCAAATGTTGTCACATCTCAGAAATTATAGGGTTTAATATGTTTTTGAATGCAGCTTTGAACAAAGGTCAAAGTCTTCTGGGATGTGATCAGTTTGTCACTTGACTCAGAGTACTTAGATCACCATTAACACCACTGTGAAAACTATGGATCTCACAGTTGCGTTGAACCTTTGGGTTCCTTAAAAGTAAGAAACGTTCTGGTCAGCTGAATAACAGGTTTTCAATGAACACCCTGTTCCATTGGGTTGGTTAATTTATTATTATTATTATTATTATTAAAGATACAGGAAATTAATGGTACAGTGGACTTAACAGAAATTTGTTAATATACATTGAATACAGAGGTATGAGAAGAGAAAGCAGTTTATTTTGAAATGTGCATGTTGTGTGGATAGTTGTTAGTAAGGAATATAATCATCCATGGACTGTAGTACCTTTTGTAATTCTCCAGTGAAAATTTTTCCTTTGTTTTATGTCAGAAGAACTGAGTCACATTTCATATGTGTCATTACACCGTATGATTATGTTTGTGAAACTGAATTTATTAGCTGTTGTGAGAACTTCCATTTTTGATCCCTGCTCACACACATAGAGCTGAGAAGGTTACAAATTGTTGATATAAAAAGTGATCTGACAATTTCCATTCTTCAGGTACGCAGCACAGGAGCCATTGATGTACTGACCCATCAGCCAGTGAAAGGCAGGCGACGAGGCGGTGGAGTCAGATTTGGAGAAATGGAGCGTGACTCACTGCTGTCCCATGGATCCGCATTTCTCCTCCAGGATCGACTGTTCCATTGTTCAGATAAAACGGCGGTGAGCTAGTCTTAATGTAGCAAATTTATGGGAGATGTTTTCATGGAGCATGCATACAGAAAATAACTTTCACATCAACTGCTAATATTTCCACCATCCATTTCATCAAATGACAAAAGCTTTTTTATTTCTCCTATAAACCATCTTTTGTATTATGCCTACTCTGGTCCTATGGTCTTTTGTATAATTTCCTTTGTTTGGTCTCTTCACTCTTCGATGGTCTCCATAATGTTATGGAATGAACATCTCCATTTTTGGAGCTTTCATGAGAATTCTGTTGTGATCCAAGTTTAACAAGTTGCTGCCACCTATATTCAGAAGTATAATGCCTGTACTAAACAAGGAAAGTTTTTACTGTTATGAAACCTGCAATATGAGTTTTGTTGCAATAACCACCGTAAAACTAGAGGTGTAGATTTTCATTTTGATGATTGTGCTTGAATGTTCTTCAGAGAAGATGGATTATATAAATACATTAGTATTAGTTATAATTTGTTTTATATATATTTAAAACGTGAAAAATGAAAACTGACATTAAACAGTGCCTTGACTGCTGCACTGAAATGGTGTTGTAACAAACTGTTTGTAAACTATTTTAAAAACTTACTTTTAATATCCACTGGTGGGTATTTGTCATACAAAAGTTACATTGAACCAGTAAGATTCAAAAAAGTTTGTTGTCTACGTTAGCAAGTGATGTTGGTATAAGACAGGCACTGTGAAGTCCATAAAAAAGAAAGACAGAAAGAAAGAGTGAAAGAAGAACTAGATATACTTGTATACGAGGTCTGTTAGAAAAGTATCCGACCTTTGGCCGGGAAAAAGAAACTGGCTTACTTGGAGCGTTGGACACCTAATCACCCTCAAAGTAGTTCCCTTGGGACTCCACACACTTCTC
>Ga0136643_10007038_pt1 | contig 16212 bp, 12 predicted proteins | sample TergutLab28metaG_FD_96883 | JGI IMG/M metagenome (GOLD analysis project Ga0136643, IMG submission 96883) | Labiotermes labralis P1 segment gut microbial communities from Petit-Saut dam, French Guiana - Lab288 P1 (version 3) (version 3) | ecosystem: Host-associated > Arthropoda: Insects >... | reverse complement strand
TTCTAGGCTTCATTTAAATTTAAATATACAAAGGCAAATTATTGTAACGGACTAGTTTCATGGTGAAAAATATAGAGTTTAATCTGATAATAGAATGCTGTTTTAATTTCCTATTCCATTCACACAGTCTTCAAATAAACAAAAATAATTAAAAGTTCGGTTGAGTATACCAGATTGTTGTATAGTGTTCATATGATTAATACATGTTGTGTTTTTTTGGGGGAAAAATTAATTGCTTTTGTATGTACAGTACTGCATAGTTATATATTATTCTTTACAGAATTGCTGCTTTCTTCAAGCTAAGGGTGACATGCTTATTTAATGATTAACGTAACCTGGACTGTGTCCGTGGCAAAGTACACCCTGTGACTGGGTACTGTGCTGAGGCATGATTACGCGCGGCACAATGTCCAGAAGCCCGAGAACTCTGAATAAGTAATTATCCCCAAAACTTTCCGTAATTTCTGGATGTCTTAACATAACTACGACGAACAAAAGACACTTCTTCACGAGACGTCGAGCAACGCAGACCACTAAGCACTCGCTAGGGGTACATATACAATAAACATCAGATATATTCAGCATGGTGAGTTATTACTAGAGCAAGGAACCTTCACCGCCGAGCCCTGACCGACGTTCGAGCTTCGCCCCCTTCAGAGAGCAACATCCACGATACGTTCTCTACCGGGATACAACAAGAACTTGGTATCAGATGTGCGGTCTAGGCGGAAGAGCGTGAAGCTACAAGGGAAGGAGGCTGCATCACCCGAGACGAGTGGGACCTGAAGGAGCGCCGCCATACAGGGCCAAGAGGAGCCGATACTGGAGCTGGAAGGAAGGAGCGTCGCCGCGAGCGGAAATCTTCTGAGTATCCGGTAGGACAAGAAAACTGACGACTGGGGTCGAGACGCGCGCCAGCAGAAGGCAGTTTACGTGCATCAGAATAGTCAAGGTAAGTCTTTACTCAACTGACTCTTACCTATGGACCCTCCCAGTTCGTTTCCAAAACGTAGTAGGCAGTGGTGTCGCCAGGATGAACGAAGAATTTATTAGCGTAGGCGAGGCCTTGAAACTAGTTCCCCCATTTAGAGTAAACAAGCAGGAAGTGCTAACATTTATTGGAAACGTAGACACCGCTTTTGCAGTGATTAACCCAGAACAAGAGGCTATTTTATACAAGTTTGTATTAACGCGCATTAGTGGTGAGCCGAGGACGGCAATCAGCCATAGGAATTTGGACAGCTGGGCAGAACTTAAGGAATTTTTGCGAAAATCGTACATAGAAAAGAGAACGTTAGATTTCCATGCTAGTCAGCTTTTTAAGGCTAGGCAGGAAAAGGATGAGACGGTGACGGACTGGATTTACAAAATAGACACTAGGGTCACAGATCTGTGAAGCCGCGTTGTTGAACTGCAATGACGGGGCGAGAGAGGGAATATTAGACTTAGCCGACCGGCTGCGTAACATTTGTCTTATACAAGGATTGGCGTCTGATCGAATTCAAACAATAGTGCGAAGCCGCAACTATCAAAATTTCGATGAGATGGCGGAAACGGCCCTCGTTGAGGAGAGTGCCACAGCTTCAAGACAAGACAAGACAGGTATCGTTTAGAAGGAACTTCTACGCAGAGGTGTGGTAACCGTGGGAATCTGGGCCACGCCAGTAACAAGTGCTATGCGCGAAGTAGAGGGGAAGCGCGAGTAAATCCTATTGTATCCGGCGGTTCGGGAGTCGCCAGCCAAATTACTTGCTTTCGATGCGGAGAAAAGGGCTATTTGGCTCGAAATTGCCGGAAACCACCGCGGAGACGGGAAGGTAATGATACCCACAAGATGCCGGGAAACGAGTTAAGACGGACGGAGAGCAGCCGCCCGACCGTCGCCTCTACTCAATAGGCTGCGACGACACAGGACGTTGTGACTAAGGGCATAAGCTATACTTTTTGGTTGATAGCGGAGCGGATATTAGTTTAGTAAAGTGCGAGAAACTATTGGGCACCGCTGAGTTTGAGCCGAGAGACCGAGTACGCGTTCAGAGCATAGAAGGATCTATAACTGAAACCCACGGCAGTTTGGAGACTCAGGCACGAGAAGGCGACATGAATATTCCTTGCCGTCTATAACCAGTAAGCAAACAAGTAGACCTGAAAGGTGATGGAATTCTCGGTCGCGACTTTTTGGCAGCAATGCGAGCCCGCATTTGTTACAGAGAAAGAGTTTGATTTTCTGATATAAAGGGGTCCTTGTACGTAGGGACTTAATGTCTTTACCCGGAGCTGATCAAGGGACACCTAGGGACAGAAGGGTGAACAAACTAACCCTCTCAGCTAGAACCGAACTAATAGTGGAAGTACCGGTGGACGCAGAACCGCGGGTGCAAGAGGGCATAGTACAGAGAGCAGAGCTGATGCCAGGGGTATACATGGCCGAGAGCCTGGTCACTGTAGCTAAGGGATGCGTTATTTCTAGCATCATTAATACTACCGAAGAGGACGTAGAATTATTTGATCCTGTGGTTAAGCTGGAGGAGCTAGGTGATAGTGATACCAGCGAGGCCGCAATCATGGGCGTGACAGAACAGGGAGAAGATAGGGATGACCAAAATTTAAGCAGAATAGAGAGAGAGAATGATAGCTAAGTTGAGGGACGAACACCTAAATGAGAAGGAAAAGAAATTACTCCGTGAGGTATGTGTCGAGTATCAAGATGTGTTTTACTTGCCCGCAGATAAATTGAGTTGTACTAACGCAGCTAGACACTATACAGTTAGAGCCCGGTGTTACACCTATTAACACACGACCCTACAGGCTACCTGAAAGCCAGAAAGAGGAGACAGATAGACAGGTGAAACAACTGGTAGAGGATGGCATTATTACTAAAAGTGACTCTCCGTGGAATAGCCCCCTTTTAATGGTACCGAAAAAGGGAGGCCCGGACGGACGACCGAAGTGGCGTATTGTCGTGGATTTCCGCAAGTTGAACGAGAAGACTATTGCAGATGCTCATCCCCTTCCCGATATTACTAAGATTTTGGATCAGCTAGGGCAATTTAAATACTTCACATGTTTGGATATGGTGATGGGTTATCACCAGATTGAACTAGAACCCGGAGAAGGATCGAAAACCGCGTTTAGTGCTAAGCAGGGCCATTGGGAGTATCTAAGGCTTCCCTTTTGGTTAAAGAGGGCCCCAGCTACATTCCAAAAGATGATGAACTCGGTGTTGAGTGGACTGACGGGTACACGCTGGATGACAATGTGGTACATGCCAGGTCGATGGCGGAGCATGATGTTAAGCTCCGAGAAGTGTTAGACAGGTTGCGAACCTACAAACTGAAGTTGCAGCCCGAAAAGTGCGAATTTCTCCGGAAAGAAGTGAGCTATTTAGGTCACCAAATTACGGAGGCCGGGGTGCGACCGAACCCTCAAAAGGTTGCGGAAACAGAGCGATTCCCCACCCCCACCAATCCAAGACAGCTGAAAGCTTTTTGCGGTATGATCAGTTATTACCGACGGTTTATTCCGAATGCAGCAGAACTGCGTCACCGCTATATAAGCTTTTAAAGAAAGACACTAAATTCGAGTGGACCGAGGCCCAAGAAAACGCATTCCAACACTTCCAACTAACTAGGCAACCTATTCTGCAGTAACCTGATTTTTCGAAAGAGTTTGAGACAACTGACGCTATCAATCGGCGTGGGTGCCGTATTATCGCAGGGACCGACTGGCAAACGCTTGCCGGTAGCCTATGCGAGCCGCAGCTTGAATTGGGCGGAGACCCACTGCACCAACAGTGAGAAGGAACTACTCGCTATAGTATGGGCGACTAAGTATTTTAGGCCGTACTTATACCGGCGAAAATTCAAAACTGTTAGTGACCACAAGCGCTTAGTGTGGGTTATGAATGTTAAGGACCGGGATCGCGGCTAATGCGATGGAGGATTCAATTGGCGGAATATGACTATGAAATTGTTCAGAAACGCGGATCTCAGAACACTAATGCGGATGCTTTGCGTAGGAGTGGCAGTGCTGGCAAGGTAAACGAGCTGATGGACATCCCCGATGAGAATAAAATAAATATAAAAGAAATTGTATGAGTTTCATGATTCCCCCATAGGTGGTCATAGGGGAATGAACAGAACTTACTGTGCGATTAAGGCGCAATACACTTGGCCGAAAATGAGGCGAGAGGCAGAGGAATATGTAAAACAGTGCAAGAGTTGCCAAGTAAACAAGATCTTAACCCCCAAACACAAGGCACCGATGGGAATAACCACGACGGCCGAGCATCCTTTTGAGAAATGTTATTTTGACGTAGTAGGCCCCATCTCTGTGACGATGGAAGGTAATAAACACATTCTGACGTTTCAGGATGATTTAAGCAAGTATGTGGTGGCCGTACCCATGGGAAAGGGCGCCGAAACAGTAGCTAGAGCTTTTGTGGAGAAAATAGTATTAACGTATGGCAGACACGCCTCAAACCCTGCAAACGGATCAAGGTGCCAACTTTGTCAGTGAGGTATTTAGGAACACCTGTGGGATTCTTAAAAGTAATAAGATTCAGTCTACTGCATTCCATCCGGCATCTCAGGGAAGTATTGAGCGGAGTCATCGTGTGTTGGCTGAGTACCTCAGACACTATGTGAGCGAGGATCAGACCAACTGGGACTCGTGGGTCCCATTCGCGACATATAATACAACCGAACACTCCGCTACGGGATTTACTCCCTTCGAGTTGCTGTTTGGGCGCCCCTCAACCCTACCCTTTGCTTTGAAGAAGCCGCCCGAACTCCATTATAATTATGACGACTACGCGTCCGATTTGAAGGGCCGGTTACAGACGGTTCATCAGCGTGCACACAAAAACTTAGTTGAAAGCAAGGGCAAGAGCATGGAGCATTACGACAAAACCGCTGGACGGACGAAACTACAGGTAGGCGACAAGGTTTTGCTTTTTGATGAAACATGTGCAGAGGTCGATCGCGCTAAGTACACAGTCGGTTGGACCGTACACTGTAACCGACACAGCCAAGTAAATGCCACCATAGCTAGGGGACCAAGGTACACATTAACCGACTGAAATCTTTTTATTAACGAAGAGAAAATAGTAAGCACCGGTATTTGTTTGTGACAGATGAGGACTAAACTCCTCGCGCTGATTGTTTGGGCGATGCTTAGAACCGCCGACGGAAACGCTGGCTATGAAATGAATGTTTACCGAGAGTCACCTGGTGTTTATTTTGAGAATCTAGGTCACGCCACCCTGTCAAATACTGCATGGACCATAGTAGTATGCCCCTATATAAATAACGGATAGTGAGACTTCCCATCTTGAGCAGTATGTTCATTATATAGATAACATTTGCTCTAGAATGATTATAAAGAATTCGACTGTGTGTAGTCACTTCAGTGACATTATGACCCATAAACTCCAACAGATAAAGAATACACAGCGATTGTTGTACGATATTGCTCAGGGAGGAGAAGGAGACATACAAGAGGATTGTTTAACTTCGTATGTAAATTTAGTAAGACACTGTTTGGCATTATGGATGATGATGACGCGCAATTTCATCATGATTAGATAGAGCGCCTTGAACAGGGCACTACCACCCTGACTCAACTAGTGAAAAGACAACTGATAATAGTTAAATCGACACTATGTACATTTAATGAGACGCTAACAGGCATCGAGTATAATGAGAAGATGAGAGAGGGGTCAAGTAAATTGCAGACGTATGTAGCAACATTTGGTTCTCAAGTAGGAAATGCCACCTATCTTTTGTCACTCAAGATTACCACAGAGAACCACATTGCCAAGGCTTTAGACGTGTCTCATGCCATCCAGCCAACGCTAGAGATTCTGGTAGACAGCACAGTCAACGCGCTGAAGGGATCCCTACTACCACCCGTGTTATCACCTACCCTGTTATTGGACACCCTGAAAAGCAGTAGTCCTTCATTTCCTGCTGATACCACATTTCCACTCCCATTGGGTAAAGACTACCTACACTAAATGTATCAGCTCAGTGATGTTCGTGTGTACACTTACAAGGAACACCTGGGATACACGATAACAGTACCACTGGTGCATAAGAAAACATTTACCATCTTAAGAATGATCCCCCATACCTGTACCGGTAAACCGAGAACACTTTCTTTATATAGATGTCAGAGACTCTGTGTTATGTTTATACTGAGCTAGGCAGTATTGCTTTACCATGACAGAGGATGAATTACCTAAGTGCAAATTAGCGGAGCCAGGCTACTACGTGCACACACCAATGCATGCTGTTATCCACCCTCACTACGGATTCATGCGCAGTGACCATGCTTCAGAGGAAGAATAGTCTTCCCTCAGTGTGCGACACCAGATTAGTAAGACTCTCCAATACAGTGTGGACACAACTTACTAATAATGCATGGATTTATTTTGCCCCCCATCCTGATATCATGACCATATTATGTCACAATAACAACCCTGTAGACGTTCCTTTGAAGGGTGTAGGAAAGTTACAGGTGTATCCAGGTTGTAAAGGATATAGTACTAGTACCCTACTTTATGGAAGCTCCATTGTTGGCAATACTAGTGCACAAATAACAGGAGACCTGGTATCCCAGACTGATCTCCAGTATGCCTGTTGCGAAGAATTAGGTGTTAAGGTAAATTTTAGCCAACTACCAGTGGAGGTAGCGTACAGAAAAACTGTCGCTCACCTGGATGATTTAAGATATGCCAGTAGGAAAGTACCGGATTTGCTGGAGGAAGTGAATGAACAAGAATGGAAAAACAATCATGTAGCATATCACAATACTCACTCTGTTTTATTATTTTTTGTAGCAAGTGTTATTTTTGCCTATTTGCTGTACAAAATGTATACATGTACAATCAACCGAACCACTAATTGGCTCTGTACGGAGAAGGCACCAGTCACACCAACAAATGTATCCTATGCTGCTGGACAAGATGATCAAGAGAGCACTGTTAATATTAATGGTAGAAGCAGTGGAGACAATCTGAACGTAACCGATGCTGTCTCTCCCCCAACTAAGAGGGCCTCACCCCTCCCCCCCACCCCCCGTGGCCAAATCTTATTTTTAAACTATGCGCATCTCCCGCCATTTAAGGTGTAAAATGGCTCCTCATCTAACAGGGAGGTGTTGTAAAGTGGTCATATGGTTAATACGCATTGTGTTTTTATTGGGAAAAATTAATTGCTTTTGTATGTACATTACTGCATAGTTATATATTATTCTTTACAGAATTACTGCTTACTTCAAGCTAAGGGTGACATGCTTATTTAATGATTGACTAATATAATCTGGACTGCCCGTGGCAAAGTACACCCTGTGACTGGGTACTGTGCTGAGGCATGATTATGCGCGGCACAATGTCCAGAAGCCTGAGAACTCTGAATAAGTAATTACCCCCAAAACTTTCCGTAATTTCTAGATGCCTTAACATAACTATGAGAGAACAAAAGACACTCATTCACGAGACGTTGAGCAACGCAGACCACTAAGCACTCGCTAGCGGTACATTACTGTCCTCCGACTTCTCGCCTTGTTGTAGTTCACTTACAAGTATTAGTATACAATAAACATCAGATATATTCAGCATGGTGAGTTATTACTAGAACAAGGAACCTTCACCTCCGAGCCCTGGCCGATGTTCGAGTTTCGCCCCCTTCAGAGAGCAACATCCACGATACATTCTCTACCAGGATACAACAAGCTATCTGTGTAAGGGATTGCGATGCGCTAACCACGCATCTCCCGAACCCACGCCCTATGGCAGGACACGGACTGGTCGACCCAGGTATTGCTTGCGACTGTTGTGCCAAAAATAAGCTAAGCTAATTTAAGTACGGACCTGGTACAATATATATATATATAAAAATTGAGTTTCATAGAATTACGCAAGATAAATGACCGCCAAAATATTTTAAACTTACAAGTTCAATGAATAATTAAAAGTAAAAACACAAACACTTACAAAGCATAATCACAGCCAAACAAAATGGGCTTTTACCAATATGTGTCAGCATTTACCGACATGGTTTGGTAAAAAGCCCGAAATGGAAGCGTTTCCAAGCATTTTTCAGACTTTTACAACCTCACTATGGTAAATGCTAGGATTTACTGGTAAAACCTAGGTTTTACCTATTTTTGGGCTTCTACAGTAACATATACAACTTTTGGTACAACGCACCAATACTGCTGCTGACCGGTGACCTTGTCATCGGTCAGCAGCTGTATCGGTGCGTTGTACCAAAAGTTGTATATACAGTCAGAAAAGTGCTCCTGAAGATGGGCAAGTTTGTCGCCCAAAATATGTAGAGCTGGTTTTTAAAAAAAGATCAATAAGGATCAATAAAATGAATTAGTTTCAGTTTCTTGGTTGCTTACATCATCGTTCTATTGATGCACGGACTCACAAATGTCAAGTAAATATTCATTTGTCTGCCACTGCAAACACAGTAATTACTTATATGATATATTCATGTGATCCTGTCAGATTTGATAAGATATACTAGGGTAGATGACAGAATAATTACCCAGGCACCAGACAGATGTGTGAGTGTGTTCAAGTTCCATAGCAAAAGTTAGCTATTGTTTGAGACCAATGCTTAATCTTTCCTCAGTAAACAGTCTAATCCACAACAAAGGCATGTGCTCATAACATACCTGGAAATCAGCTGGTATGCCCACAAAGTCTTGATCCTTCAGTTCAGATGAACCTCCAACAAAGAACCTTCGCATTTCTCCAGTGGGGTTTGTCAACAGTGGTCTCCACGTTGACACAACAACAGTGTGCAGACCAGGAGAGGGTGGGAGAGATACATAACCATAACCTTCTGTCCTACATCGGTTCCAACTATCAATTGACAGAACTTTAATAAACATCTGTGGCCATGACAGCAAAGCATCTGCCAATAAAACATAACACCTGAATGGAAATACATTATTTCAAACATCAGACATGAACTTTAGGAGCCATTACCTATACACAAGAACACAGCCACACTGATGGATATACAACAGGATACTTAAAAGTGTAAATGTCGGTATAAAATATTAGAACAAATTATTGCTTTTATACAGGGAATTCATTAGTCTTATAAAATCAAACCCCATCTACTTTTAACAAACAGTAACACTGAGGACAAACTTTCTAACGTTTATATTTTATCAGTTGCTCTCTGTACTGCTGTTACATTAACATCACATTACTTTATACAATTTATTCACCTTTTGATCGTGGGGCTGGCCAATAGGATAGCAACTGCATCTTACCATTTTAAGGAGTAATGACTAAATGATGAAGTTACCTCGGCCAAATGAACAACAATCCCCCACCACCATAGCCTCTCCCAAAGCAAGTTCTCCACAGACTGCAAACTCGTTCTGTTTTAGTACAGTCTGCTAGAAGTCTTATTTGTATCACCTTTTTGAACGAGGGAAAAAAATCACAAGAGAAAGTTAGGTCAGTGAGGGACAGGAGTTCAACGTCAGTGGTAGCACCCAAGGGAGGTAAAAGTCATGTGCTAGTCTTGTAACTAAAAACAACGGCCGTGGTTACTTCAGATTGCTAGCTGCTAAAAGTTCGTGTTCAATTTAAAATAAGTGGTAAATAAAATAAATGACCTACTATCAGTAGCTAGTGCTGACACTGTGCAGTCTGTCTGATACAGCCTACATGTAAATATTACCTAAGATAGGACAGGCAAACTGGCACGAGCTAGTTAGGTCTTTGTATGGGCAAGAAAGGGCAGTGGCACTATGATATCAAAAGCCCATATGACACCTTAAAGTGGACAGTAGGCTAAAATACAAACTTTTCCAGAAAGTGTAATTATGGTTTATGTGACTGTCACTTGTTGCAGTCTGTCCCAATTGCCCTGCCACTGTCACCATTCAAATGACTGTCAGGTCACAACCATACTCAGAAGCAGAACTGGAAATTTTGTTTCACTTTGTTACCAACCTGTTTCACTTTGCAGGACCTCTAGATTGAAACTCAGCTGCAATTCAAACAGATAACTGAAATTTGCTACGCCTGTTCGCCAAGCACTGCATGTTTGTGTAATGCCTGATAATTGTTTGATGGTCTCACAACTCCAACCTGGGGAAAGAAACACTTTATTAAAACACAGAACACACAACCATGTTTGTAGTTACATACTGCTTACAAAAGTGCTTGCTGAAACAGAAAGGAAGTCTTGCAGATGATACTTGCTCTCTTCTCTATGTTTCTGTTCTCTTGTGATTATTTCAACTTCATGGAAGTTTATAAAAAATGTGCACAACTATTTTCTCAAATTTATACACCTGTTATTTTTATTGCTCAGTCAAGGGGACAGTGTAAGACTCCTCTGACAACAAAAATAAACCATCATTTGTCACTTAAATTTAAATCTAGGTCGAAACTTTTTTATTAAACAACAACAACAGCTGCTGCCGCCACTACCACTACTACTACTACTACCACCACCACCACCACCACCACTACTACTACTATTATTGTTGCTGCTGCTATGTGTACTATATTTAAAAAATGAATGTGAGTCACAGAAGAGGAGACTCACCCATTGGAAACATCAGTTAAAAAATGTTTTATGAAGGCATTTTGACCCAAAACAGAGCTGAAATATGGGGAGAGGGGAGGCAGCTGCTATGCTTTGTTATCACAATGCAAAAATGGAAACAGATGAAACAATGTAGTGGGAGACTGTTGGTTGCATTTCCCAATAGCTTCAGCATGTACATGACAAATTTTTTGTATCACTTTATGCAACGTCCATAAATATAACACAAAGTGTACTTGACTGTTAGTTCTACATGCTGTTGTCTTCTGATATGGGAACATTATCACATTCCCCTTATGTGAATGCCGTCAGTGATGTGATGTTCAGACACTTGAAGAATATTTACCATGCACTTATCTCATCAGATTACAAGTTATGGGTTACTGTTTTTATTTGATTACCACACCGAGTATCATATTAACATCAGAGACAGGATACACCAGGAGTATCAAAGTTTCTTTCAATATCTAGCCTCATGATGAGAAATCTGTGTGCTGGCCACACGGACATTTTGTTAGTAACAATGGCCAAGCCTATTAGCTGTTGAAAAATATACATTTTAGCAGCAATATAAAAATCCCCACACAGTCTAATTATATCTTATTCACATTAAAGTGCACAGTTGAGCTTAATGTTAGTCACAAATAGTCAATAAAAATACTGGTTTTCAACAAAGTGAACTATTGCCTACAGGATTGCTAGTTCATGCATGCTAAATAATTTGGGGTGGGGGTGTCAAAGAAAAAGAAATAAATCTATGCCTAACATCTCAAGCAGGTCACACCCAAGGTTAGGTGGGATGCAAGTGAATGCTTCAGCTGTAGATTGAGAAAGTTTTTTTTTTTGGACAAATATGTCAATGTAAGGAATCAAATCCTACAAAGCATCTGGAATTTTTCTCTTCACTGGTATGTCCACTGAAACCACCATGTAATTAAAGAATCTGGAGAAACCATGCATAAATTCACCATTATAGACAGCAAATATGTGAGAGCATTTTGTTTTACACAGTTCCGCAATAGGAATAATGAACAAAATTACAGCGATAATCTTTTACAACATTACTGAAAAAATTCAACAAACTAGGTTTATTAAGCCATAAAATGTCTTAAATGGGCAATTATGAAAACACAATTTTGTAATTCTGTATTGAAATTTATATTCACTTTACTGGAACATTACTCCACATAAATCGTGCATGCAATTACTGTCAACATCAAACTGTATTTTAAATCTCCACTTCTTTGGCAATTGAATGCCAGACAGCATATATTTTACAAGTACATCTGCTAGGTGGGAAACCCAGACTGCATAGTTGGTATAGTGACTAAGCTAAGGGCTGGATGATCTGGGGTTCGAAGATATTCGTCTCTTCACCAAAAACATCCAGACTAGCCCTGGGGCTCACCTAGCCTCCTATTCAAGGGGTACTGGGCTTCTCTCATGGGGAAAAAGCAGCCAGGGTGTGAAGTTGACCAGAACCTCTACCTACTGCTAAGGTTAAAAATGAGAATTTTTCAACCAAAATATCATTAAATGATTTATATTCCATTCCTAAAAATCAAAGCATTTATACCAACAGTCAACATGGAGTTTAACCTACAGACCCTGTCAGTCAAGTTTTGTGTGATTTTGGTACAATACATCATGCTTTATGTATTCAATTCTGTGATCACATAAAAGTTTACTGTGCGATAATGTACCAGCGTGGTTGGTCCACAAATGAGCGTGGTTCATACTATAATGCGTGCATTATCACTGATCTGTCCTGCGCCCTGTTTGCCTTCCAGTCAACTTCTTGCATACCACGCAGAGGTGCCAGTACAAACCAGTTAATTTTCAGCAAAGGAATATAAAAAAATTTTGATGACATTTTGTTTGGAAAATGTAACTGATTTCATGAGAATGCGTCCTGCTCTGTACCAATTAGTAACAACATTTAATACAGTATGAAACAAATCACAGGACCATGGTGTGCGAGAGTTGAACCCTCGCCAGCTATGCTGATGCAGTGAAAACCTGAACCCCATTTCCCACCAGATTGGCTTTTGTCCGCCTCTTCTATTCGAATTGAAAGACTGGAATCCAACACACTATAATGAAAATGATGCTGTGATGCACATGTAAGAGAGACATCTGTTTAGCACCACATCCCACAAGTACATATCCACATCATGGATTCATGGATGTGGGGTTTTTGAATGCTAAGGTCTTATCTATACCTGTCAGCCATAGTGGAAATGACCTTGATAATTACATTCACAAATTGGGGACATTATTTTATAACTGTATGCTGGAAGCAAACTGCAGTAATGGGAATTAGGAGAAATGAAGATCTCAACTGACAAGCACAGTAGAAGAGTAAAAAATTCACTGCATCATGAAATTTTCATACTTCTTAGGTGGCAAATACATTAAAAGGTTAACATATACGCTGATCATAAGGCAGTATTTTGGTGCTACATTATCCTGACATCTCAAGCAGAACAACTTCTTATGTGCAGTCATCTAAAGCAAGCTTCACTGAATTTTTCAACATAATGCCAAATTCTCTGAAGAGATTAAAGGAGGAATAGGACTTGGTGAGCTTGTAGCTGTGCTGCAAAAACTTCACAGTATGACAGAATAAATTAACCACTAACCTTTTGGTAATTCAAAGAAGTAATGTACAAACAGATTGTCATATTCAAAGTGTTTGGCAGATGACACCTCACCCAAGACGTAGACTTGTAGTGTGTCATGTCGAGGCATTTCAAATTCTGAGCCAACCTTCATCTGTCTAATATTCAAATGATGTTCATGCAACTGGAAAACAAAATTACAAATGTCATCCTCACCAGTGCCACCACAAACTTTGAGCAATATTTCCTGAAATATTGTATCCTTCCCCTCCTTTCCGCTTTACAGTTAAGACACTCTGATATCTTAGTGTCATGTACATTCTTGTACACATATTCTCCAATTCTTTTGTATACTTCCATTCCAGTATGTTCAAACAGAGTTTAATATGCAGCAAGGGCAAAGACTTGTCCTGTATCCAAACCAGATGTGGGGCCCATAAAGCCTCCTATCCAGTGGATCCCACAGCTTTTATCCCAGAAGTAAGGCAGTCAGTGCAGGAAGCTGATCACTCTCCTCCACCTAGTGTGAAGGTCAAGAATGTGAGGTGCCATACCTTCACTCTCCTATACAAATTGCTTAATTAAGGATAAGTCTATCTTCACAATCTGTACAATTGTTTTTTTAATTAATTTTCAACTCCATGTGAATCTAGTTTACATCACTAGCTGCAAAATCTCACCCCTCAGGTTTGTGTTTGTTCCATTCCTTTCATTTCATACCTTGGTGAAATTACTATATCAATGTTGAAATGTGTATGGAATTCACAGCAAGCTGGAAAGATGAGAATGGGTCTGTGGTCACAACAAAAGTAAAGCATAATTTTGTTAGACATGTTTTTTTAATGAATGTTTGAATGAGGTAATCTTTATGCCTTGCTGCTTATTTGTTAAACCAGCATGTGAATTCAAAATAAATTCAACAATAAATGTATGTTGAAAACATTTACTCAGATGTACAGTTGATGAGATTAGAAGCAGATAATTAGGTGTACATTTCTAGAAGACCAACATATGCATACCATATAATTCTAAGGCACTTTGCATATATGTTTCATGACATTTGCAGTTCCTCAGTTTATAATCAGCACATTGTAAACTTCCATACTCTTATATATATTCATATTTTCTTCAAAATTTTCCTCCAAATTATAATTCATACTTAAACTTTCCTTGCACATAAGCTACAGGAATATCTGTCCAGTACAGTACGTTACTTTTAAACTGACTGATGACAATAAACATACTTGGTTTATACCATTTTGTTTTTGCACTTCCTCTTCAAGAGCTTAAAATGTATAAGAGAGCCCAAAAAATTATTCTGGCACTTGAAACTGTGCCCCTTTTAAAAAAACATTTTATTTTTTGGGGACTTAACTCAGGAGTCTTTATACATTTACCAAGTTTCACATTTTAATGTGGTATGAAATTCTTTAAAAATTAATAGCATACAGGAAATACAGATATACACACACACCACACAAAATCACAGATACCTTGTTGATAACAGCAAACTCCTTATCCTTCTGTTCCTGACTCATGTCAGCCGATGCATGCTCAATCCAGTAGTGATATGTGTTACGAGCATCGCCATCTACCTCAACACGGTACGGATCTGCCCTGGTTGTATGCTCAGTTGATGATGCAACTGATGTAAAGTCTGGTGTCACCATAAGCACTCCCGCGACAGAGTCCCAGCGAACTGTACACAGGATATACTCTGACTTTCCCACCCAATTTTCATCACTGTTAAGAATGAAAAAAATGTAAGCACAGATTTTAGTACTTATAAAATGCATAGACAACCAACAAACACACTCCAATTTTATGATGTATTTTTATTAATAATATCTTCACCAGCATGTTTCGGCCAGTGATCCGGCCATCTTCAGGCTGACGTTTTTGATACGAGAATGCAATGGTGGTTAAATGTCACAATCGCTCCATAATATTAAAAATATATAATTTTGGTTACAATTTTACTTTTGAATAATAATGTAAAATAATATAGGATAAGAATGGATTACTGGCCAAAACAAATTGGTGAGGATATCATAAATAAAAATCCATCATAAAATTACAGTGCATTTAACATTCATATGTCCGTGCATCGCTAATATATTTGTAGCATACCAACAAGATGCAACGTTTCACAATTTATTTATTTCTGTAAGACGCTCTACATGTTTCAGATGGTTTTTCCCTCCATCATCACGAGCTCAAAACTGCACACAGAGTGTCAGGTATTTGTCAGACCAATACTGCTACCTGTGGCTAGCCTGGCTAGCTACAGTTAGCAGTATTGGTCTGACAAATACCTGATGCTGTATGCGCAGTTTTGAGCTCCTGATGATGGAGGGAAAAACCATCTGAAACATTTAGAGCATCTTACAGAAATAAATTGTGAAATGCTTCATCTTGTTGGTTGTATGTGGCGGATAAAGTGCATTTGTTAGATGTTTTTACAATTTATAATTCTAATTAATGCATGGAATATGAAACACAGAAGATATTCTTCTTCGGTGGCGCTACAGCCCGGGGTGGGCCTTGGCCTCCTTTACAATACGCCTCCAGGTCTCTCGATCCCTTGCTCTGTCTCTCCATTCGTTTATCCCCATCTTTCTCAGGTCCGTGGACACGTCATCCAGCCTTCTCATTTTTGGTCTTCCTCTTCATCTTTTGCATACAGCTTTCCGTACAACACCTTTTTTGGAATAGCGGTATCTTGCATTCTTTCTATGTGACCAAGCCATCATATTCTTTGGCATTTAATGAACTTCACAATGTTCTCCCCCTTAATTATAACTTATAATTCATCGTTTCGTCAAATTCTCCATAATTCGTTTTCTTTCACTGGTCCATATATTTTCTGCAGTATTTTCCTTTCAAATACTGCTAATGCTCTTTCCTCTTCCATGGTGAGTGTCCACGATTCTGAACCATAGGTAACCACTGGGCGTACCAACGTGTGGTATATCTGCAACTTGCTGCTTCTTGATATGAGG
>Ga0136643_10007036_pt1 | contig 16213 bp, 16 predicted proteins | sample TergutLab28metaG_FD_96883 | JGI IMG/M metagenome (GOLD analysis project Ga0136643, IMG submission 96883) | Labiotermes labralis P1 segment gut microbial communities from Petit-Saut dam, French Guiana - Lab288 P1 (version 3) (version 3) | ecosystem: Host-associated > Arthropoda: Insects >... | reverse complement strand
GGCCCAGGATAGAGACAGGTGGCGGACGCTTGTGAGTGCGGTAATGAACCTTCGGGTTCCGTGAAATGCGGGTAATTTCTTGACTAGCTGCAAACCAGTTAGCTTCTCAAGAAGGACTCTGCAACATGGAGTATGTAAGTAAGTTTAATACTTACCCAGAACTTGTTCTATAATTGGAAAAAGATAATGAGATGGCCGTGCAGAATGAACTCGGGCCGGATTCAACCCATGGGTCACGTCTTTGAGACTCCCTTTTTACTCATGTGTGCCAATGGTGGAGTCGTCATATGGTAGTGTGAGGGTACCATAATGGAAATACGCTGTGGTAAGGCGTAAGCAGGATTTCTGCTTAGTTCTTGTACTGTGACCCATTATGGAGTCTCTGAGTTTTTTTTCCAGCCCTACTAATCTCAAGTAATTGAAGTGATCCCCGTACTTAATTGGGTGCCAAGCTATGAAGGAATATGGTAAGTGGAAGTATAGCTTTATGCATTCTTGGTACTAGGGTAGATGCAACATAGTGGTTAGTTTCCTGCCCTTGCCCTTTATACTCTGGAGAGGAATCTTGGAGGAAGCTGGGTGGGTCTCAGAGATATGCTGGACTTGCGGGAAAAAAAAATTATTTCCGAAATCGGACCCCGATTTTTTGGTGTTTTACCCCCTATCCTAGGCTCTATACTTGCGAACATGATTATAAATGCATTTTTTCTGCAAATACAACAGAAATCTATATATATAAGCTAATATTTAACTTACCTACTTAAGGCAATTCTGCATCTTTTACAAAACCGCAAGTTTCATTAGTTCTTTTTAACACCTCGCTACCGGGCTGTAAACTGAGCCACTTAAATAAAATCCATTCCAATTTTCTAACCATTTATATTTGCATGTATCAAGTTGTCTCTTTCTTTATGCTTTTTGAATAACACTTCGCTTGAATTTCATATTGTCCACGTGTGAGATAGGCATCAAAAACTTCAAACGCAAGCTTCTTCTTTGATTACGCTCTTTCAAAGACCATATCTTAGAGACTGAGGGCCACGTGTAACTCCGAAGACATCGTTTTTGCACCCCCTGTTGTCAATTATATGTTTTAAACGGCTCAATTGGATTGCTGTATGATACTCCCCCACCAGCAGGATGACTAAGCTACAAGACAGAACACTGCTTGCTTGTCAGTGGGTGGTGGTGGCCAAGGGGAGATGAGCGGCATATATCGGCAGTGCGAAAGTAGCAGCGGCTGAGAGAAATGAGCGAAATTAAATGCAGCTATATTATGACATATTTGTAGAAGCCGTATGTAATGAGTATGTTACATTTGAATTTTGCGGATATGTAAAAAAATACATAATGACAGCTCAAAAAATACGTGGACAACGCGTATATTGTAATTTGAACGGGGACCAGAGTGATCTGAACTGTCGTGGGGGAATGTAGTAGTGGTGGTTGGTAACAGTGTGTCAGTTGGCAGCACATCGAACTTCGTACAAGGTGTCCGCTGTAGTTAACCTTTTAAACGTCGTGTCCGCTGTAGTTAACCTTTTAAATATCGAGTTAAATTCCACCTGCCATCTGCTTGCATTATTAGGAGCTCACCCTATTCTCCACGTTAGCAGGGTAAGGGTTAAATACGGCGATGCGAGTTGATTAGTGGTACGAGAAGGATGTTAGAGCTGTAATTCGTTATTTGCATGCTGGGCATGTTTCTGCGGCTAAAATTCATCGTCAGCTAGTCGGCGTTTACGCGGAAGGAGTGATGAGTCTTCAAAGAGTGACAAAATGGTGTTAAGACTTCAGATCCGGTTGAATAATGAGAGAAGGGACAGACAACTTCAAGCACCACCGAAAACACAGCACGTGTTGATACAGCAGTCTTGGGTAAAAGAACAGTGACTGTGAGTGTGCATGAGCATGATTTGGGTCTTTGGCATGGGACAATATTCAAGATTATTGAGCAATTAGGCTTCTACAAGGTTTGTGCCGATGGGTTGCGCAAGCACCATCTGAAGACCATAAGTCGCAAAGAATGGTTAGTGCTCTCTCATTCCCCCAAATGTATGCCATTCATGGTCATGATATCCTCTAATGCACTGTCACTAGACACGAGACGTGGGTTCACTGTCACTCTTCGGAGACAAAACGTGCAAGCATGGAGTTGAACCACCCTGGGTCCCGCGATCTTTCGAAGCGCAAGTCTGCTGGCAGAATGATGGCTTCGGTATTCAGGGTCCACAAGGGTCTACTGTTGGATTTCATGGAAAAGGGCACAACATTAAACGCAGCGATATATTGTGAGACCCTAGCACGGTTACGAGTAACCAGCCGACAACGTCCTGGTCTGCTCACAACAGGTGTTTTGCTTCTGCACGATAAGGTTGGCACTGCACTGAATGACGTGACTCAACACAACACTTGCAGCGCTTCAAGTGGACACTTTTGGAACATCAACAATGCAGCCTAGATCTGGCGCCGAGTGATTTGCACGTCCGTCCGGCTGTTAAGGATTATCTTTCTGGCGACATGTTTGCAAGTGACGATGACGTGAAAACAGCTGTTACGAAGTGGTTGCAATTGCAGGGCACAGAATTCTGCGAGACGGAAATTAACAAACTAGCCCCACGACTGGACATGCCGCATTCTTGGTAGATCTCTGTTGAAAATTAAATTGGTGAGCATAGATAACACCTGCTATCTCTTTTTGTTTAAATTGGTAATATATGCGTAAGGATACATGTGTTGTAAACTTGTTTTTGGATTGCCATGTGTGTCTTTGTGACTTGTTCTACATCCTGTTGTGTCTGTGTATGTTTATATATGCAATGTATGTGAAGTACAGAGTTACTGAATGTTGAAGTGGGTAGTATGTGTATTTACCACTGTGATTTAAATGTGTATGTAATGTGTTTCCTGGATTAAAAACTGTTGTAGCAGGACCCAGAGATTGGTCAGCAGGCTGGACTTGCTTCTATGGAGACCCTGGATGATAGCACAGGAGAGAAGGCAGAGAAACTTACTAATGGAGATGATGGCATGGAGAGTGTCAAACTGGACACAGAGGTACAGAACATGTTGCTGTTTCTTAGGCTTGAGCAATAAGGCATTCTTCAAGACATAACCGTTTCCTGAATAATACAAGTTTGGAGGTGCCGATACAAATAGTGAAGTTCCCATTAAGTTTGTGTACTTCTGTCTAGCTTGTATTCACATAAAATGGCACAAAAGACAGACTGTACACCGAGTGAGCTGTCGGCTCTGGTGTATAATTTCTTCTTCTGCCAGGTTTAAACATATTATTACTTTGCTGCATGTTACATGTTACACCCACACATAGTTTGGGGACTGTACATGAATTAGTGTACAAGCTAATGTAATTAGGGATGATATGGATGGAGTTGTAGAGAAGTGACTAAGGACTGAATTGTCTTGCTAGAAATTTTTCTCCCACAAAAAATGTGTACATTTTTCATGTAATCACATTCATTGAACAGAGCGGGGGGGCAGACAGGCAGAGAGACAGAGTCCATGTATGCATGTACGTAATGTAATGTACATAGTATCACAAGTATATGATGCTTCTAGCCAATGTCTCCACAGTCTCCCTCTTCCAGGTTTGTGACTCTTGTTGTATAGACAAGAACAATTTGCTTGACTGAAGTTTTGACCAACTGCAAAGCTGCTACCTGAATAAAACAACATGAACACAGAAGAAGGGCAGAAAAGACATGCTCCAGATTTTTGCTTTTGGTCACCAGTGTATAAGACTGTATTTTTTTTTAGCACATATTGAGCTCAGATTGTGTTTCATGCATCTATGTGGAAACTGCTTCTTACAAGAATTTTCCCACTTTGCTTCTTGGTCACTCAAAAGGAATGTTAGGTACTGAAGTTTCTCCCTGCAGTTGCAGTACTTGTCTGCAGAATTGAACACAGAATTAAATAACAAGTTTGAAGTGCAAAGTGGCATATAGCAGGATTGTCTGTGTCCAGGAATAGAGTCTGTGTGACTCGTGGATGAGTTGTTCTACACTAAACAATGGAATGACTTTTGGACTGATCTTGACAGAATTCTGTTTTGTGTTGCAGGAGAAGACAGACCCTGATAAGAATGAGGAGCCTGAAGGGAAGCCAAACTGGAGGGAACGTATCCACTCATTGTCCAAGTTGCAACTGATTGTCTGTAAGTTTTGCTTTGTTAGGCAGCAGTATGAGTTGTGATAAGGAAGGTTCTTTTGTCATGAGATGAGTAGGAACACAAGGAAAGAAGATTAAGACTTGAGTAATGTCAAGTGTGTACATCTTTAATGAATGGTGATTGAACAATAGCAATGTTGTAAAGAGAATGCACTTAAAGTTAAATTCCTTGATTTGAGACATTTTATGGGAAAAGAGAAGTTTGAAAGTTGCTAACGAAGATATATCTGTAAATTTTCTGTTTGTATCTTGGTTTCATTGAGGACATTTTTGACTGTATGCATTGCATAGCATCCTTATTGTAGTTGGCAAATATCATTTTGCCACTTACTGTCAGCTTGCTTGTAATATTATCATAGCCCACTTAGACAACTGGTGGTTGGAATGGCTTAGTCAGTAAAGGGACTTGCTTTGGGCTGGTTGTTTGGGAGTTTGAACCCCAGTTGGGGGTGAGATTTTTTCGTGTTCAGACGGGCTTCTAAGGTTCACACATCCTCCTGTACAATGGGTCTCAGGTCTCTTACTCAGGGGTAAAGGGGCAGGCCTGTGGCATTGACCATTCACACCTTCTAGCTGCAGCGTTAAGTATGGGTAGAGCTGACACCCCCTACTGCCTGCTTGCCATGTAACGGGACAGCCTGTAGCTTTACTCAGACAATCATCCACACATGGTGGAATATACGCCAGAGGTGACAACTGATGTAAAAATTCAGTGAAATGTAAGTGATCAGATTAATCATTTCTTCATTTTTTCTGTGTCAGTGAAGAATAACTGTTTTCAGTCCCTCCTGTTCTGGAAATAAGAGAGCAGAAGTGTTGTGTTTTGTGTCTCTCTTGTAAGGTAAATAAGAACTCTGTATGTCATAGATTAGGATGATGCTTGTAAGGAAAAATTTTTAAGGATGTGAAAGAAAGCAACTGTGGCTTATTTTGAGGTATAATTCCAGCATTTCTCTGTATGAATTGAGGAAAGCCATTAGACATTGTCAGTTGCAATAACCAGCCTCTTGAAAAATTGACAAGTTAAGGTAACATTTTAATTTTTTCTTGGAGAGATGGAGACGAAGCACAGAAACATTAGGCAATCAAACTAATCCACTTATTACTTCAGAAATACATACCCAAGGCATTATTTTACCCCAGTTTGCTGAAAACCAAGAGGCACCTTCCATAGGTTTGTATCAAAGGGGTAATTATGAAGGATGAGCTGGAATGATATATTAAATATGTTCTTGCAGCCTGATTTCTCAGTGATGTAGAGTGTAGTTTCAAAAGAAATGAGAACCGTGTTATCTGTTATTTTAAAGTTGTCCACTTTGTGCATTTGGTATAATAAATGGTGTATGCTTGTTATGTATGTCTATTAATTATAAAGGATTGGGGAGGAAAGAGTTATCATCCATTGTGAAAGGAGTATGTTGTCTGTTGCTTGCAAGGACAGAAGAGAATTTCAGGATAACCAACTCTGTGACCAACATTTTAAATACATGCCTCCAAAATGCGGGTTAAGTGTGTTGTTTTTATTCAGTTTTGAGTTTGATTTTGTTGCAGGTGGCAGTGTGATTTTTCTGCTTCTGTTAATTATTATTATTGCCATCACCCCCCTTGGTATGCATGAAGAGGCGACACATTCCCCAGGTGTGGACGAGCACTTCAAGATCACCCACACATCTTGTGGGCCTGTTGAAGGGTAACTATCATTTGTTACTCAAAACTATGTACATATGTTTGTGTCTTGCTAATGAACTTTAATATATCTTAATAGCTAGAAATATCTAATAGTTCAGGAGGTGCAGACTGGAGATACTGACAGCAATGTTTTGGAAGATTCAGTTCTGAGGTGTGACACTGGTTGTGCAGATCCCTGTGTTTTGAAGGCACTAACACCCTTCAAGCCATTTAGAACTGCACACCTAATGACACAATGTCACATATCAGAAGAACTGAATCATGTTTCAGGAGGTCATAGTTAATTTTTTTGTTCATACATCAAAGGGTTTATCTATTACACAGCATTTGCTGTATTATTACACAGATGCTCTAATGAGTTGTTTACATTCGATTCAAATCTGTTGCAGTGTGGTGGAGGATGGTGCATATGCCTTCAGAGGAATCCCCTATGCGGTCTCCCCAGTAGGTGAGAGGCGGTGGAAGCCTGCTCAACCTCTTGAAAGCCTGGAGAGCTGCTGGAATGGCACCTTTTATGCCCACAATGCTACTTCAGTTTGTTGGCAGATCTACCCCACTGGCAAAATGGATGGCACTGAGGACTGCCTCAACCTCGATATCTTCACTCCTCAAATCCACTACCTTAATCCCCTTCCAGTCATAGTGCTTATCAGTGCAGAGTCCCTTAGTGGAGGGTCGCCTGGAACTCTTAACATAAATGCCAGTCTGGCCCGAGCAAAGGATGTTGTCTTTGTGCGTCTGAACTTTAGGTTAGGGGTTCTGGGTTTCCTTGCAGCAGAAGCCCTAAAGAAAGACATTCACCCACCAACATCGGGAAACTATGGGCTGTCAGACATTGTTGTCGCACTAAAGTGGATTGAGCGGAATATTGAAAACTTTGGTGGTGATAAGAAATCGGTGACTCTCCTGGGACATAGAGCAGGTGGAACTCTAGTTACTGCACTCACTGCTTCCAGGTAAGAGTAGCAACATTTGAGTCATGATACAACTGTTTATGAGACACTTTGCAAGGGAGTCATGATCTTTGGTTTTGAATTTGTCATCAATTAAAATTAAGATGATATACTGACAGCATGTAAATGAAAGTTTAGCTTTATGTTTCAGGCTCAGGTTGTTTATGTCTGCACCAAAAACTTATTTTGTAAATATATTGTGCCTCTAATTTCATCAAGATATCAATATTATGTTCCTTATACAAAGAATCTGAGCATCTACACATTGTGAAGTGTATTCGTTGTCTTCTTACATTCAAATTTTTCCCTTTTGTTCAGAATTGTTATCTGCTCAAATGCCGGATTTTTTCTAATTCTCTTTCTCTGTTGTCTTTGTTTTTTTCATCCCTCCACCTTGTATGTTTCTATTCGTATTTCTCTCTCTCTCTCTCTCTCCTTTCATTTTCTTGTACATTATTACTTTCTTTTGACACTGTTTCTTCATCTTGTGTTGTGCTTTTTATTAAATTTCTTTTATTTAAATGTGTAGCTGGTTCTATTTCATCTGATGTTGTTGAAACTCATTGGATAGTCTCAGATGGATGATAAGTCATTTTCATAAAACATTGTGTAACAACATGGACATAAACATGTAAACCCCCAGCAAGGCTCTAAGTTGAGTTCTGGTATTGGAGGTAACTGTGAACAACATGTAGTCATGTGCTGATTACTGTATCATTTTCTGTAATGGCCTGCAGAGAGGCCAAGGGATTGTTCTCAAAGGGCTGGGTGTCAAGTGGTGCGAGCATTTTCCCTGGGAAGGAGCTGATAGAGTCCGAGAGAGAAAATGCAGGGTTCGTTGAGAACCTGGCTTGCAAGGAAAATGTGGAGTGCCTCAAAAACAAAGATGTAGAAGAGATTCTGGATGCTGTGCCAGAGGCCTGGAGAGGTCCATTGCAGGGTCTGCCAGAGACAGATGATGAGGGTTCTTCTGCCAAGCACCAGTGGCTCGTTCTGGATGGAAAGTTTCTTCAGGAACACGTGTCTGATGCTTGGAAGGCAAATGGACTTAATGCAACGCTTGTCATGGGTGAGAAAAGTGAATTACTCTTCTTACTGATGTAAGGTAACCATAAACTCAGAAATTATATTTGCATTAAACAGTAAGATATAATGTTTATGTCACAAAACTTTTGATGTACGAAGTTCAAGACTGCTTTGGGTGTATACTTAAAATATATCTGTTATAGCCAAAAAGTATTACATGTTGGTTGAATCAAATGTACAAACAAAGTACACAAACCTGATTGTGGTCTAATGTGGTCTTGCATGTACTTGTTGTTGCTGGTCGTGTCTGTACTGAATTGGTCATGAAATATGTTGTTCTATTCAGTTGGAAGAAATAAAATTGCCAGTACACTTCCATCTGGTTGTACACATGTTGTTTTTCCTTATAAATGTGGGTTTTCCATGTTTAATTATTAGTTTTTGAGTTGGCCATTTTTATTTTTAACACTGGCTGTACAGGAAACAGAAAAGGCCCAAAATTATGCCTTTGGGTCCAAACTGATCATGAATAATGAAGAACCCCTTGCAGTAGATCTCTGGTGTGTATATGTAAAAGCAAAATAAATTCATATGTTTGTGTATTGGACTAACACTGTCTTCCATGCATATAGGTTCCACAGTCCATTCAGATATTCCTCCAAGGCTGCTCACATATATTGAAGACTGGGAGGCAGAGGATGTGAAGAGGCATGTGATGTCTAGTGTTGTGGGCAGCAAGAATCTGGCAGATGAAGCTTTGAAAAGGTATGGAGCTGACTGGCCAGGGCTGGTGGCCATGATCTCGGACATCCGGACAGTTTGTCCGCTCCTGTACCTGTCACGGAGTCAGCAAGGCAAGATCATTCCCTTCTATCTCGTCAGTCATACAAGAGAGAACCCCAACACTGGATCAGAGGAACTAGCAGATGTAGCAGTGGATGTGGAGGCAATTCTGGGGCTGTATGATGCACAGACATCATCTGAGAAAAGGTTTGTCTTGTAAGAACCACAGCAAGATTCTGCAGTTATTAATTAGTTCTTTAATTGTACATTTTATTTTATTTGTTAAATGTTATAGGGCCACTTCATTTATTATGTATTTGAAAATTTAATACTGGCTCTAAAAGATCGTGAGGCCTATAGTGATATATTTTGTTTGCAGAAATGCACTGTACTGTGTGAGTATTTTAGTCTTTATATAGGTGAATGGAGAATGGCTTGATCAGTTGGTCTTCTTGTGGCTTTCTGCATCTTGAAGCGATTAAATGTTCTGATGGACCGGATTAGCATACTGCTTCCATCTTTACAGTGGCTGAATTGGTTTGTGTGGATGCTGAAGTGCCTTCCTGATACTGCATGGTTTTCAAGTATCTCAGTGTGTGAAACCTCAGTATGGTTGATATGCATCAGTTTCTTGTTTTGTACAACTTGCTTCATCAAAAGAGGAATCATGAATTTATATGAAATTTCTGCGGCCACAATTAAGAGTTTATACAGGGTCATAATGTGATGTAGTCTGTTATAAAATTTACTAAGATTTGATTCACAGAAATGGATAACTAAACTTTTTACACTTTTAAAGACATATCTTGTAAAAGTAATAATTAATAATTGGATTTCCAAAACAAAGGCCATCACAAACAGGTTAATTTGTTCATTATTTACAAAAAAATTTCTATTTGTTCTGAGAAACAACTGACTTTGTAAACAGTAAAAGTTGTTAAACATAAACACCTTATGACATCTAACATATTAACCAATAGCAAAATTAAATAACCCCTCTTAGACTAGTGTTTGAACATCTGGCCAAATGATGTTAGGATTCAGGGAAGTTAACTGGTGTGATAAACAATTAATGCAGGTGGTAAAATTATCTACATGTGTAAGAGACAAACAATTTTGATCATGTACCTTTAAGTGGTGCTGATAATTTACTGGTGTTTTGACAGTGTGTGTTAACATGGAACTTTTCCATGAATTATGGCAGTAGCTATAAAATAATGCAGTTTCCAATACTGTATTTGAAAATATGTGAATTTAGTATGTCATTTTATCAACAATATATATAAATCAACAACAACAAAACATTTTTATCTGTCCTGACTTGTTTTGTTAAATTATTTTTGCAGGTATGTGAATTCCATACAAAGTATCTTCTACCATTTTGTGCGACATGGGGAAATGAAGAACACAGAGTCACTTGGCAACAATCAAGCTCTTTTGATTGACCAGGATATTATTCCCTTCAACAATTTCTCTAACTGTGACCTTTGGTTTGCCAATGACATTGTACCCAGGCATGGGAGAATTGACTGAAGTGTTTGAATGATGAAATGAAGGGAATGTGCTACAAGTAATGGAAGATACTGATAAAAGATGTCTACTAGAGGAGGACCTCTCTAGAAGGGTACAAAGTTTGATTGCACGTTTGTACAGAATGACACAACAGGTCCAGGCTGTCTTGGAGATTGGAATTATTTCCGGTTTTTTAGTTATGAACTTTGTCTTTGATGGCACTGATTATTGCCACAGAATACCTCTATTCTGTGTGTGGAAATGGTGAGCTAAATTAAAACATGTTGTAAATGAATGTGGGTTCTGTAGTATATGAAGCTGCATGACCTTCAAGCTAGTTTTGATGAGCTGGTTCACTGAGATATTAATGGCAGCACAGGAAGTTTAAACAATGTCTTTCAAACTGCCAGTCCCAAGTATATTTCCCATGTCTGTACACACAACATGACAAATCAGTTTGGATGTCTAGCTTTCACACACATCCCAAAAGATTCAAGAGGTTAGAATTTATATTTTCAAGTATGTTGAAGCTGGTGGATACCAATGTTCTGCATTATGTCTATTTACACAATTTTACCAGACGTCACAAGAAGCAAACTTCACCATGGAATATGGAAACATTTTATTCTAGCTGCAGTCTGCAGATTTTTGTTTTCTAGATTGCAGTGTCACATAGTTCACAAGATAAGTACCACTGTTTCTGAGGAGCTTGCTGCCATTATTCAAGTGTCACACCTTAGGAGTTGGCAGGCTTCATGGTCACTGCTGTGAGATTTTCAAACCTCACATGGCCGTAGCCAGCTGAAAGCATTTCCATATCATCTCCACTGGACCATTTCAGTAGCCTTCTCCTCACTTATAACAGTGAACATTGTGAAAACCGTGTAGAATTTTCATTTACGATGATCTTGTTCATCTCTCCATTACTATTATGCTCCTAGTAATTCTTCAAAATTTGACTAATTCATTCTTTGCAAGTTACAGAAATATGCACAATGAATTTGCAGAGCAAATTGCTATTGAGAACAGCAAGTGACATAAAATCTGTGTGTTGTGTTCATGCAAAAGTAAAAAAGGCGTCACACTATAACATACCATGATGCACAGAGGGGTACTAGAAGTGTAGCTCTGTCTGTGGGGGTAAAGCAGCTGCTGTGTGAGGCTAACCAATCACCTCACCCTAGTGGCTGGTTTATGAATGAGTTGAGCTATCCCTCCACTCTCTTTATATGATCACAGAATGTATAGGGATGACTTTATCTTGACATTTACCTTTTATTTAAGTACAGAATTTTCAATTTAATAATTATATGTAAGAAATTATGTTAATGTGATAAATACTTCATTCTTCTCTTTAAAAACAGTGACAACCCAGAATATATCAACCTAATTCAGTGAATAATAAAAAAAAATGTGTGGCTATTGGATTTGTATCCGTTCATGCCAGTGAACATATGTTGGGGTCATTAGATCACCAGACTTCGGTAAAGGTCATATCATCCGCTAATAAACCTGCTATAAGCAATGGAATTTTGTACCTGTGAAAGTGTGAAGACTAGGCCCTTTCACTCTTTTCCAACATGCATACAATTGTGTGTGTACAAATTAATGTTCTGTATAAAACATGAATATTCTGGAACATGTAATGTACAGATTAGTTAAAAAATGCAAAATCATCTGTGCTGTAATTGCTAAATTAATTTTAACTGTATAAGTTTTAGATCTACACTACAAGGTATGCAAATGGTTGTGGGTGACCCATATTCTTACAATTCATGCATAGGCAGTGTCTATCAGACTGTTATTATTAATGCCTCTGATTGTGATCAATGCTTGATAATTTATGAAAATTTACAACAAAGCTTTGAACTGATTTACTTTCATGTCAAAACTTCTATGTACATGAAACATTCACATTTTGAAGTGTGCAGAATTCTTGGCCATATTACCCTGTGGTTTGCTACAATGTTTCCAGTAAATTTTTCTTAAATATCTACAAAACTATATAAGGCATCACATTCCCAAACACCATAATTTTAATTCTCAATGCTGTGAGAACTTCAGTTTCAGTAATGTCTTCTGTATATAAAACTTTGCTCAATCCCCTGCATTGTACTTTAAGTAATGTAAAATAATGTATTCAATTGGAAACAGAAGTCTAAATTAAGTAATTCATTCACTTTTATATGTGCAGAACATATCAATAACCATAACCTCCATTTATATGGAATTTTTAAAATAACACGTCTCCAGACATTTGCCATGGACTTGGTATATATAAAAAGTGTAACAAATTTGACACAACCACACGTATAATATTTTCTGTGTAAAATTAAACAATATATAAAACAGAAATGATAAGAGTAAATTTTCATAATAGTATTTATCCTATTTAGTACAGAGGTGAGTGTGTTGATGTGTACCAGCACTAAAACTATGCTTAGTTGGTTTTAAATGTGCAAAATTACAATGACCCTTTATGACAGAAAACTGCATTTAAATTCACACTCATCATTTTCTTTTGTTGTATTGTGTGTATAGCATCATGGCCAGTGATGAACAAGGCTTAGCAGATTTCAACTATGAAACAAAGGTAGCAGATTCCTCTGAAACATGGTCATATTTTAATACACCTCAGCAAAATTTTGTACCAATGTCATGTATAAAATATATCTTTTAAAAAATGGCAATTATTTTTAATTAAATACTAATGTTATCAGTTTAAGTTGTATCAGGAGTCAGGGTAGCATATTGGTATAGCAACTTGACTATGGGCTAATTGGTCCGGGGTTAATTTGTGGTAGATGTAAGAGATTTTTCTCCGCTATGAAAGGCCCAGACTGGCTGTGGGGCCCACCCAGTCTCTTATTCAGTGTGTGCCAGGGTAAAACCACTGGAGTGTGAAGGTAACCACTTATCTCCATCTAGTGCCAAGGGTAAAAATAAGTGGAGCTATACTTCCACTCTCCCAACATACCTTCATGGCATGTAGAGGGAGTGGAGATACTGTATCACTGAATTGTGATAGTTAGGGTATATTTCTATTAATTGTCATTCGCAGATGCATACTAAGCAGATAATTTGTGTGATATTTCATTTACCAATGTGTTCAGTCTACTGTCGGAGATGTGTTGCATCTGTTGTACGTAATAAGTTGAATAAATAGGCTGTTAGAATTGAATACCCTTGAAGTCACTGTCATTTACCATATGTGAATTACATGACTGGTGAACCAACAATCCTTAGCAGTCACTAATTGCTAGCTATTTCAGATGAATGAATATGTTTTTAGTATCATTATGAAATATTGCATTCTGGTACATGATATGTGCAAAAGATTACGTGCTGCTCCTATGAAATGGGATAGTTCATTATGTAAAATGCAAGCCACACATCCCAAGTTTGATCACAGCAGCATGAGTACTTTTCATTTGTTTGTCATATCAAGAAGGGTTTTAGATTGCGTCCTGTTGGCTAGCTAGTGCGTATCAAGTACTTGTTTTTTCCTTCAGTAAACTGACATGGACATAAACCTGTTCATTCACTTCTTTATACTGTTAGGATATGTGGAATTTAGCCTCCACACTCGTAGGTACCAGGCAAAGGAGCAACATTTATCGTAGTGTTCAGCTTTGTTATGGATACAATAAAATAAGTAATTGCCCCTCTGCTTAATTAGGCCCACATTCTTAGCATCAGCAGTATGTGAAATTGCATGTTAGCTTTACACTCTGGTTGTTTTCCTTTCAGTGCCCATTCAGTATGATCTCTGGTTGGCACCAGAGTTAGCTTGATGTACCATATTTGACTCGTGAGAATGATTTTGACATTGGCAGTGGTGTTTAGATGGAGATCAGAACATCAGCTGTTCATGACCAGATGGTTCATACAAAGTTCCTCATTTCTCTTTACTTCATGTTCATACTTGATGTCTTTTTGTGTAAACTGCACAGCATTTTGTTTGAGTGTGTCCTTGCTTGCTGCAACACACACATTGCAATTAGAATACTAAATATCCATAGCTCTGTAGTTATTGGGAATGAGATCAGTATTTGTATAACACATATAACAGGAATGACCTTAGAAGTGTGATCCTCAATTACAAATATAGTATTTCGGACATTGCGTATGGAATACAAGTCTTTTTTTCATCAGGATTTTGTAACATGCTGCGCATGGTCATAGATTTTGGTGTCATGTTTTGTTCATAGATCCGTAACATCTGAAGGGATTGATCTCAGGTAATTAGGCCCAATCTGATTAGCACTAGTAATCTTATTCTTCATATATAATTTACCAACACAAATTCAGCCAGGTCTACATTTCACACAATATAGCATTTGATGGACTGTGATCAGAATTGGGAACAATCAAAGTATTGACACTGGGACTGAATCAACTTTACTGGTGCATTACAAGGCCTCAAGAACTGACATAATATAAATTAAGACAGTATCTTCCGTTTTGCTTGAAAGAGTGCAAGAGTCTTTAACTCTATTGTAAATGTTGTCTTAGATATAATTCTGCATGTCTCAAATGCTTTCCCTTTGGAATTATATACTTGTACTACATGAAGTTTATGCGTGTTTTATGAGCACTGTGTTTTTTAAAATATTTTTGGAAATATTTTGTTTAGAATTTATATACAAATGTTTTGTGAACAGTGATGAATTGGCTGTAGCTTAGTGTGTTCACATAATATAGAAGAAATTTTCAACAGATGAATATTTTATGCAGTTAGAAATTTAAAAAGGGCACTACTATGAAACCAGGAACTCATTTTTGATTCCTGTATAATAAAATGCTCAAATGTCATTTTTTTGTCACTCTGCAATTAGAAATAATTCAAGCTTGCATATGTTTATTTGTGGGGTGAATGGTGCAGATGGTTGAAGCACTGCATCACAAGACTGGAAGTTCCAGGTTCGATTCCTGGTACGGTCATGGAAATTTTCAAGTGACCCATTCCATCTGTCTACCTACAGTAGCCCTGGGTTCCACGCAGCCTGTAATGGGAATCAATAAAGAGGTATTTCCTTGGGAATAAAGTGTGTCCAGTGTGTACAGCTGACAGCTCTGCTGTCTTAGTTGTGCTGAATACTAAAGTAAGGATGGAAGCCCAACATTCCATCCCCCCTCTGAGTCTCTATGACTTTGGATGGGAAAGCTTTACTTTTTATGTTCATTTGTGGTAATAATTCAATTAATATTTTCTTTATTTACCGGCCTTTGTGTCGATTTTGCTAAAACACCTGAATATTGAACCGTGTCCTTTCTCAATGTAACAAATAACTTATTAACAGATGGATATTCTTGTGCATAGTATTTGGAACCATAAGACTAGTTGTGGGATACAGCTTTGTAATATATTTTGAAGTGTGAAGTGTTAATTGTAGAAAGACTGTTCCCCACATAGCTCTAAATATACAGCCACAAGCTGCTATTTTAGTATGGATTATACAGGAAAGCTAGAAGCTTGTGGATTATCTACCCTCAGTATGCAATTACACCTCTTTCTTATGTTTATTGAACTGTGCATCATCTTGATAGTTGAATAAAGAGAGACCAAATTGATGTCACTTGCTTTATTATTTCATTATTTACTGCCCAACATGTTTCAGATGTTAATACATCCATCCTCAGGAGCTTGTGACTTATTTGTTGAGTTATTTCATGGGTTGTATTGCTGTGGTTCGATGCGTGTTGGTGTTACATTGTGGTTTGGCTGGGGTGGTGTGGTATCCGGATGCAGGCTGACGCATCGAACCAGAACAATACAACCCATGAAATAACTCAACAAATAAGTCGCAAGCTCCTGAGGAAGGATGTATTAACATCTGAAACATGTTGAGCAGTAAATAATGAAATAATAAAGCAAGTGACATCAAGTTGGTCTCTCTTTATTCAGTTACACCTCTTTCATTTATATCTTGCTGCATGCAAGTGTAAATTCTAAGTTAGTATAAAATGCAGGCATTTATTTATCATTCAGAGATTTTTGTTGCAGTTCAGAGTCTGCAGTATTGAAATAATGCCAAGAATTGGTCAAAATTTCAGTT
>Ga0136643_10007032_pt1 | contig 16217 bp, 8 predicted proteins | sample TergutLab28metaG_FD_96883 | JGI IMG/M metagenome (GOLD analysis project Ga0136643, IMG submission 96883) | Labiotermes labralis P1 segment gut microbial communities from Petit-Saut dam, French Guiana - Lab288 P1 (version 3) (version 3) | ecosystem: Host-associated > Arthropoda: Insects >... | reverse complement strand
CAAAGTCCTAGAAAGAGTAGAGCTATACCTCTACTCACCTTAAGGGCTTTCATGGCCTATAATGGGTGAAAACCTACTGACCCAATGACACAACATCACATCCGTTAAAACCCAAGTCCCTGAAGGAATTACAGGATATCTTGTCATTATCAAGTGCACCACTGTTGACTGCCACAGGAACTGCTGGGTCACACAGCTTCACAGCTAACAGCTGTCATGTTGAACAATTATTTTCAGAAACTTTGTTGTAATCTTAGCAAGTATACACATGCAAGAAATAAAATGTCTAACCTATGAAACAGACTTCTACACGAAATTTTTGGTTTTTGCACCATCCATAAGTCTAACAATTTTATTTTATCTTTTTATCCTTTTACTGTCAGGCAAATTATGCCCCAAAATTATTCACATGTCATTACAGGGTGCAGCTATACAAAAACATCTTAACTCAATTATCTAATGCTTGCATGATGTGCATCAACAAAAAAATTAGCATGGCCTAAAGCAGGCCATGAAGGCATGTAGAGCAATGGAGATACAACTCCACTCATTCTAAACCTTGATATTAGTCTGGGGGTGAGTGGCAGCTTCATATGCCGCCTGCAGCACCCACAGGGATAGAATCACTGGTAAGGTAAAAGTAAAGCAGTCCCATTACAGGCCTGGACAGGCCCAGAGGGTTCCAGGAAGTTAAGGTTCCCAGATTTCATGACAACGGCACAGATCCCTGGTAAGGACTGAACAAAAAGCTAGGTGAGCCCCAGGGCCAGTCTGGATGTTCTGGAGAACATAAAAATTTCTTGCTCCTGCCAAAATATGAACTATAGTTCACCCAGCCTTAAGCCAAGTCACCAGCCATACTGACTACACAATATCCACTCCAGAAAATAACACATTATGTACAACAGACTTAGCATTCGAAGTAATACATATATTTAGTACATGTTATCACACTATGGTACACTTCAGTGGAACAGTAAAATATTGTCTACAACTAACAGCAGAATTATTGTAAGGATCTGCAGAATTATTGTAAGGATCTGCAGAATTGTTGTAGGATCTGCAGAAATGTTGTAAGGATCTGAAGAATTATTGTAAGGATTTGCAGAATTGTTGTAAGGATCTGCAGAATTGTTCTAAGGATCTGCAGAATTATTGAAGGATCTGCAGAATTATTGCAAGGATTTGCAGAATTATTGTAAGGATCTGCAGAAATATTGCAAGAATCTGCAGAATTATTGTAAGGATCTGCAGAATTATTGTAAAGATCTGCAGAAATATTGTAAGAATCTGCAGAATTATCGCAAGGATCTGAAGAATTATTGCAACGATCTGCAGAATTATTGCAATGATCTGCAGAATTATTGTAAGGATCTGCAGAATTATTGTAAGGATCTGCAGAAATATTGTAAGAATGTGCAGAATTATTGCAAGGATCTGCAGAATTATTGCAACGATCTGCAGAATTATTGCAATGATCTGCAGAATTATTGCAACGATCTGCAGAATTATTGTAAGTATCTGCAGAATTACTCTTTGCCAACAAACTCTTTTTAAAGTTCCAGGCACAAAATCTGTTACAATTACCTGGAGTTTCAAAACACAGCCAACTCCAAGCTTAATACATTTTAAAAATTATGTTACATAATTCAATGCAAGCAGTGTAATGCTGCAGTTAGCTCATTTAAAATCTTACCTGAAAGTGGCATGTTGCTTGGTTGCCAGATCTATCTGTTGCTACAACTGTAACATTTTCAAAACCTCCAATAGGAATGGTTGCTCGCTCAGGAATGAAATGAATTCTCACATCACCGGACGCATCTGATGCATTAACACGCCGCCGAGTATCGTTGAAGTTGACGGCATAACTCTCCTGACGGTCTACCAACTCAATAACGTAGCTCTGGGGGCAGCTCAGCAAAGGAGGCGTATCATCTGAGAAAACAGATATGTGACTTTTGCACATGTATATATGAAAGGGTTTATGATTACATGCAGATAAATTTCAGGGAATGCCTACTACCACTGGTACAGAATCTTTTGTTTTCCGATCCATTTTTTAAGAATATAATGATCAAAATACATATGCTACGTGGATATCACGTTGTGTTTGCATAAATTTTATTTAAAACAGGTGTTTGTTTTAGGCCTTCATGGGTATTCCTACAATTTTTATTGCATACTTCCTATTCTGTCCTGCAGATGAAGCCTGCTCTTGATGTACATATGGATAGTTAACTGACAGTCCCACCATTTGTAGAGCGTTAAGAAACGCACTCTCTGTCAGACCCACTATAGTTAGCGCCTACCCATTCTTTCACCTGTCAATCGAACAGACCCAGTTCTTGAAATGTTGCACTCATTTTGTATATGTGAAAATGAGCAAAACCCCAAAACCCAGCAATTTTGACAACAAAGACTTCACTTTCCTCCCCCTGCTATTGCTGAATTTACCTAAGTACAAGGCAAAAATTTTTCCCAAATTCATAATCTGAAAAACTGGGGGTTGTCATAAAACTGCAAACACATTCTGTACACATATTTTCCTGAAAAATGAAGACAGTTGACAGGGCTCATCTCATATTTGTGTAAATACAGAACGTATATAAGTGGGTCGAGTAGCTCAGTCAGTAAAGTGACTGACTATGGGCTGGATGGTCCGGGATTGAATCCCAGTGGGGACGAGATTTTCTGCCCATCCAGACCGACCCTGGGTCCCACCCAGCCTCCTGTACAATGGGTACCAGGTCTTTCCCGGGGGTAAAGTGCAGCCGGGGCGTGCTGCTGACCACTCACCCCCTTCTAGTGCCGCGGTCATGGAAGAGTACAGCTATACCTCTACCCACCCTCTGGGCCACACAGGGCCCACAACAGGATCACTTTACCTTTTACAGAACCTGCATAACACAATCTATGTAAACACCATTCCCCCTTGCTCCTCAGGAGGAAATTCCCTCTGCAGGGAAACTCAATTTGTCAAGTGCAAGGTCACATGTAACTCCCTGCTATTACTTCTGCCCTGACCTTTACAGTAGCTTCTAATGGTTAAGATACAATAACCTTTAAACCTCAGTACAATGTGCAGTAATAAATGGCAATGTCTACTCATTACCATAGCTTGTCTCTCATTTTCACTTTCTAGACAAAATTATATAAAAATCAAGAACTTACCAGGCACTGTGATATTTATTTCACAGATGGCTACATTTCCATCGTAGTCAAATGCCACGTACTTGACCACCATATCGTGGAATACTTGGATTGGTGTACGGAAACTCTGAGGTTTTACTTCAAGACGAGCGATACTACCGCTGTTGTCAACCGCAACTGGTTCTGTGAAGTTCACCGGTTCCAAACCATTGGGACCTTTCTGTACAATAATTGGCTGTTGTGGGCAGTTCTGGAACACTGGTGGCTCATTATCTGTAACAGTAACACGTTGCAAGTTTAAGCTTTGTTTGTCGTACTACATGTAAGATCGCAACCTTTCAATATTGGTCTGTACACAACATGGCTTTTAACTCCCAAATATCATCAGCCTCTTTGCACCATAACATGTAAGCCCACTTTACAGTAACTTAAAACAGTTCTACCCTGGGCATTAGTTGGAATTTAATTTCCAGCATCACTGAAGGGATAATTATAATATTATAACAAAGACTTGACTGAATTAATGCATATCATTATAACATGGCTTCCACTACCCATTAACTATGACATTTGAGAACTCTTGTCACTGACATGCCAATGGAAAAGCACTGATGTTGTAAAAGATTAGATGACATCACAAGTAATGAAGTACTTTAACATAAACACTGGACCACTCTGTACGTTGTTGTCTTGTGTGGTCATGCACACATACACTTCAGTTTCTAATATCCCAGGATGCAATCAGCTTAAAAAATGCAGCTTCACAGCACATTATGCCACTGACTGTCATCTGCGATTTTTATTAATTCACAGCGAAATCCATTGCAGAAATCTATAACACTGACGCACACTACCACTAAGTCACAAGATATGACCTTCGCGCAGCCACGTTGCTAAATATTCAGGTCTTCTTGGACATGACGATGTGTCATTCGGCAAGTGGTTTCTGATTCCCATTATTGTAGCACGTTCATCATCAGGGTCAAGCAGTACTTTGACAGCTGGACCATGACGAAGAAGGTGCTAAAATACTTCAGACTGTGAACTAACCACCAGTGACACCGCATCACATCATATTTAGCATCAACCCCACAGACAAAGCACAGCAGTACATATTATCTAGTAACTGTAATGACCTGTTTCTAAAAAGATATCGTTTCTAAAGTGTCCAACACACTCACGTTTCTCCAACTACCCTGAGAATGACGGCACCAGGCCCCTCTGATAAGTCAGTAATTATTTACCACCAACATGCTGTCACATCCCAGATGAGTGAGATATTCATTTTAAAATTCTGTCACAAAATACAGAACACATACTTACCAACACAAGGTGAGTATCCATAATCATATCCCAAGAGGGGCTCCACAACAGGTTCCTCACATCCCATTAACTCAAATTTCAGGCAGGCATTATCCATGTAGCTCACAATACCTAAAATAACAAACATCTTGATTCATCTGTACAAAGCAACAAACTGTTGGATGCTATTCAGTTTGTACTTATCAATCATCCTCATTAATACATGGCAATAAATGCCAACATTGCTAAGAACAGACAATAAATGGTCTTTTCTTATATAGACAGTAGACTGGATTTGACACACACAACATTCCACACATTATGTGACTATGGATGAGGAAGACATGTGACAATACACACTTTAATACTGACAGTAAAGCGACAATAACGATATTAAAATGCAACTCCAACACCGACTTAACAATTAAGGGATTATAAGAAACAGCCTCTCACATTGCAAAGTTAAGCTGACCTGCCTCAACCCAACTGCTGCATAATTCAATTTCGGGCCAGTCCACAAACCTCTGTCAGCTCTCCATGAAAAAAAGAAAAGTAATTTTTTGCTTTTGCAGATTCTTTTCCACCATCTTCAGTGGCCATAATTTCTGTACCTGACAGAAATATTCATATGTGTTGGTTGTGTAGAGAGAAATATGATGAAACGTACATACAAAAAAATTTATAAGAGGCAAACAAGATAATTTTTGTAATGGTACTTAATAGGTTTCAGTTTGGGTCGGGTAGCTCAGTCGGTATAGCGACTGAGCTACAGGCTGGACAGTCTGGGATCGAATCCCAGTGAGAAGGAGATTTTCCGCCCATCCAGACTGGTCCTGGGGCCCACCCAGCCTCCTGTAAAATGGGTACCTGGTCTTTCCCGGGGATAAAGTGCAGCCGGGGCGTGCTGCTGACCACTCACCCCCTTCTAGTGCCATGGTCAGGGAAGAGTAGAGCTATACCTCTACCCACCCTCTGGGCCACACTGGGCCTGTAATGGGATCACTTTACCTTTACCTTTACTTAATATGTTTCAAATTAATCAAAGATATTGATATCCAAAACTGATATTTAAAACTGATACTTAGGTATTACAACACAGAGTATCAGCTACTTTATGCAGTTCTCTTATCTGTCTCAGGTAACTCTTGTAGCTGTAGTGTCACTGTTGCTCACAGATGGCAACTGCTACCAACTTTTTTAAGTCATGATGATGTTGCCAGCTGTTCTAAAGAAAAACATCTTTCTGAAGCTGCAGCACAAATCCACTTATTGCATTCAACAGCAATAAAATGTAGGGTAAATATATTCTCTTACGGCATAAAAGGATTAATTACAAGATACAGCAAATTTCACATGTTGTTCACTCACCCAGAATGACGAACCGTGCTTGTACGTATTTGGGCAGAGTAATCATAGCCAGTTCACCGTAGTTTCCTGGATCCCGCATTGTTAGATTGAAATTGGGGAAGTACACAACATAGTTCTCACTCTCCGCCTGCTTGTAGAAGAAACGGATCTCAGTTGGGCGGCCCACGATGTCATTTGTTACCACTCCCTTCACTAGGATTGCCTTCACTCTGAAAACCTGGCCCAGATCTACACTAACATATGTGAATGCTTCCTGTTTGCCACACCACCCTGTCACCGAATTCAGGCGCACGTTGCGAGCCTCGTAGTTTGGTCTGAAAAGGACAAAGGTATATTACAGTTAATATAACTGAGGCAGTTTGTGTTCTCTGTAGGGTACAAGCTTCAGTTGAAGAAACACTTGAAACCTTAAAACATAATATTCAAGCAAGATCAACTATAAATGTCCCTGTGAATGATCCCTGACATCTACAATATATAAATTACTATCTGTTGCTACAATATGGAGAAATCTTTCAAAGTCTGTGGTGTAAAACATGAAAAGGCACATTTAAAATGCATTTTCAGTGCTTTTTTCGAGTCAAGAATTCAAAATCTACATATAATAACAGGGCTAATGTGGTAGAAGTCTTGCACTCTGTGGACACTTCCTACAGTGTTCACAACTACAGCAAATGGTGGATATAGTAACTACTGTGCTTTAACAGGTTAACAGAAGCATGTAAAAGAAATGCTGACACATGTGACATGGAGCAGTTTGTTTTGTTGGCATGTTCCATATATGTAGTTTCTACAAGGACAAGTGGATTGGTGAGGAGAGAAACAACATTTATTGAGACATTGACAGAAAATAGGTCCACTGTACATGTTTCTGCTCTGTGTTGCAGTTTTCAGGAAAGTAACTCCAATGGTAGGTGACTAGAAAGATTAGGTTTCATCAGAATAGACTTCCATTAATAGCCCAGCATCATCAGCACTGATATGCTGAACTACCGCACACACCAGACTATAAAGGTACTCTACTTTCTTTGTTAACATCAGCATTACCCACCTTTCCAACAACTTGTACTGTTACAAGCCTTTGATACCACTGTAACACTGAGTAAATAAAATATATGCCCAAAACAGTCGAGAAACAAGTGCTACTGATCATATCAATGGGGAATGGCAGAGTGCGATCGCACGAGAGAGTGACGAGCTAACTTGGTTCTGCACAATACTGTTCGGTTTGGGTTATGTTACAGAAGGCTCAGCATCTCTCTAAGAAAACATGCTAGTCTTTCAGGCTGACATATATGCGATAGTATCCTGCGTTCATGAAACTGAAACTCAGGACAGGCCAGAAATATGTCAGCATTTGCTCAGATAGTCAGGCAGCTCTGAAAGCACTTCAGGCTGCCAAAACAACATCTCCCTTCGTACGAAAGTGTCAGAAGGCATTGAACAACATCTCTACCCAGCACACTGTGGGGCTACATTGGGTCCCTGGGCTTGCCGGAGTGCAAGGAAATGAAATTGGCAACAGGCTTGCAAGGGACAGTTCTGTTCACTTGTTTGTTGGACCTCAGCCTGTCTTGGGGGTCTCTAGGCAGAATATAAGAAGAAAGATAAAACGCTGGATGGAAAACCAGCAGTTGGTATTGTGGCGTGGTCCTTATAGTACACAGAGACAGGCTCGAGAATTGATTATTGGCCCAGACCTGGCTACAACAGCCCAATTATTGTCCTTCAATAGGACACAATCCAGGGTTGTTATTGGCCTGCTTACTGGAAATAACACCTTGAGAAGACATTTATATGTAATGAAGTTGAGTAATAACCCCACATGTAGGAAATGTGGTACTGTGGAGGAAAGCTCAGTCCACATTCTGTGTGAGTGCGAGGCGTTGGCTTCACTCAGACATGCATATCTGGGTTCCTTCTTTTTGGACCCTGAGGATATCAGGAAACTAAGTATAGGGGCCATCTGGAACTTTGCTAAAGGAATTGGGCTCCTCTAATTTAGTAGAGACAATGGAGCACAAAGGGTCAGTCTTAAGGACTGGGTGTATCGGGTCCGGACGGGCTCAAACCCAAATACCATTCAATTCGATGCTGGTTTATGTTGCCACAACTTTTTATGCTCATTTCCATATATCAATTTCAATGCTCAACTACAGGGCGTGCCTCATCATCATCAGATTCCAGACTTAAGAGTTTTATTGTACTTTTTCTCAGCCTTACTCTTTGACTTCACACACTGGACTCACATTCCATTCATCTCACCTCTCAGATGTTGCATTAATGGCTGAATCAGGGATGGCACCAGAAGCAAGTCCCAGAGGTTTCACAACCTTACATTCAGGCTCTCGAATGCAGGTAATTGGACGAGGGTTTATGAGAATGTAGCCAGGACGACTGCATCCAAATTCGACTTCTGAGCCTTGCTCATAGCTACGTGCAACTTGGAACCCATCTGCTGGTCGTCCAGGATCAGCACAAACTGGGCCCTCACATCGCAGGTCACCAAAATCCCACACACCATTTGCTTGGCACCTGTACACATGTGTAATCAGAGTAGTTACATTATGAAAATAGACTGTCAATGGAAATGTCCGTATCGTATGATGGGGGAATGTGAAGAGTGCCAACTCTTCCTTTCGTGATTGACAACGATTTTCTAAGTTGCAACACCACCCACAAAAAAATCTCTGTTAACAAAAATCCAACCAGATGCAACAGTATGCAGATATTTATTTACTGCAAAATCACTGTATATGTTTCGGGTGTCACAGCACCCATCATCAGGAATACTAAAAACTGTAACTGCAACCTCCAGTACAGGTCATAATACTGGTACAGCTACTTCCCGCCAACGTGGCCTGATCGGGACTTGTTGGAGGGAAGTAGCTGTACCAGTATTCTGACCTGTACCGTAGGCTGCGGTTACAGTTTTTAGTACTGCTGATGATGGGTGCTGTGACACCCGAAACATGTAGAGTGACTCTGCAGTAAATAAATATCTACATACCGTTGCATCTGGTTGGATTTTTATTAACACTGAATTACGATGCACGGAACTGTGAGCTTAAAAAAAAAAAAAATCTCTATCACATACAAACCAAGCTCTGCAGCAAACATGTAAACCTGACAAGCACGGAAAGCCATGTGTGACTCCATCACAAACTGTAACCATGGCAAACTGAACGTCACTCGATCACTAAGTGTGGGGTCTGGAGACTTCAGTGTTAATTCCACATATCAGATGGCTGCCATCTAATGGTGCAGTCATACCCAAACCCAGATTTTTCATCTAGTTGCCACTGAAATCAAACACTGTTATAAACACGGCAACCTGTGTGTGACTCACTCACTCACTTTAAGGGTGTTCTAAAAGGCAGATAAAAGACATTAATTGGTCACTCATATATTGCAGTTCTTACAAAAATAATGATTTGTAAATTAATGGGAAAAAATTCTACGCAATAACATCAGTGCTGGACAAAAATAGAAAGTGTTAAGTATCAAAAGCTTTTATTTACATCCTAAATATTACGGTGGGGACCGCGGTAGCACAGTAGTTAAGGTGATGCGCTAAAATTCGGAAGGTCGCTGGTTCGATTCCACATGGTGTCATTAGAATTTTTCATTGACATAATCCTTCCGATCCCACTATGGTCCTGGGATCGACTCAGCCTCTAACAGAAATGAGTACCAGGAGTATTTCCTGGGGGTAAAAACGGCCGGTGCGTGAGGCTGACAACTTTACCACCATTCTCGGCCATTATCACGTAATCTGGGAACCTTAACTTCCTGGAACCCTCTGGGCACCTCAGGCCTGTAACGGGACTGATTTACCTTTTTAAATATTACTGTATACGTTCAGAATAATGTCAAAAACATAAACTCATTAAGCATAAAAAAAACTGTCAAAACCATAACAAGACAACTTTGGACAATTACTGCAGCTCATGATTCAATTTGTAACTCTTTTGTAAATGGTTCCAGTAGTCAGAATACTAACACAGATCTCACATTACTTTAACAACAACATTCCTCCTCCATCTGCTACCCTGCAAATAGAGGCAGCACCTTTCCCTGGAACATGGGTTTATTTCTACCAGAACACATGGCATCACATCCCAAAACATGGTAATGCACATACCTACAGCAAGTTTAATTATTCACTGATTGATATGGCAGTCAGACAGTTCTAAACTGTTGACATGAGTAAGCCACACAAACCTCTGATTAAAGATTTGTACAAATAAATGAACAGTGCACAAACTTAAAATTAATGCCATCACTACTGATAATGACCTACATTTCAACTTCATGTAAGAGCATTTAACTCTTAAAAAATTAATCACTTTATATTTCATAAGTGTGTCTGCTTTCTAACATCATGCTCTCTCACCTGACAACATTGTCATGATGGTTGGTCTGACCAGCCAATTTAAAGGTGTCTTGGCAGCCGAAAAAGAAGGATGACTGATATTTCGTGTCCAGATATTTGCCATATTCAGCTCCGGGAGTAGGTTGTGGCGAACCACAGCTGACTCGCGGACAGGCTGGAGGCAGCCCGGATAGCCAGTAACTGGGGAGACCCTGTAAACATATACCATGCAAGATTTTAGGTTATCAGAGGGGTGTTGCTGATGATTCAAATCTTCCTGGATGTGACACTGTGTTGTTGGGATTATGTTCCTGATGTTCTGAACAATCACATCACCTTCGTCTTCAAGAATGATTAGTCTAAGAAGAAATTTTGTTTGGGACTGAAGATGCTACAGTCCTTCAGACCAGTGCAAATCATAACCCCATGGACACGGTGTAATATCTGAGGGGGCATGAATCTTCACGTAATATGTCAATAAAATTATCCATGTACAAAGTGTTTAAAGAAGCTTTAAATGATACATGACCAGGCAATGATGCTTCATTATGAGAAATATGACCAACAAGTGCATATACAGATCTCCACTGCATTATAAACAAAATAGTCTCTTACGTACATACTGACATATCACTTTCAAACACATAATATAATATATATATTTTATTCATTTATCAATATTTTAACTACCTCCTAAACACATACATTTCTCACATTTCAGGACGGTGTCACCATACACACAGCATATCAACATGCCACTCAGCACAAATACCGTATATTCTCGAATCTAATCCACACCCTTTTACAGTTTCAGAGGGCTAAAAAATCAGATGTGGATTAGAATCTTGTGCAATTTAGATTTTCGGTCTTGAGCTGGATTTTGGAAAAATGATAGAGCCGCTCTACATGCCGTAAGAACAATACAATACAATAATTTATTATTTTATTTATTATTTACAATATTATATAATATATTATATAATATTTATAATTTATTATTCATCAGACTCGCCGTCATCACTCATAACTCATAACTGTACCGCTGGCAGTTAAATGGCCACTTCACACATTGCGCGTTAGTCGGATAACAGTTAAAGCATTGGTAACATGCAATATTATTCAATCAGTCTGCCTTGTAGGCAAGGAGTGGTTGAAGGAAAGGTGCGGATTAGAACCGCGAACTAACTTTTTTTGTTTAAGAAATCAGCAAAAACTAGTGCAGATTAGATTCGAGAATATGCGGTATTTTCATCAATATTTTATATTTTTATACAGATTTTAAACTTTCATTTCAAACTTAATACTTTATATATTTGTACATTAAATTATTTTGACATTCTGTGTAATATATCCTTCAGAGAACACCTCCCTGAAGATGGCCACAATAAGGCCCAAAACACACAGGAGGCTACGCTGTCTATAATACCATAAATTTACATATCTGTATAAGCACCTGTAGGTTCTATTTCTCATAAGGTTTAAAGAAAATCTTCATAACATGCAATATTATTTTATAGACATCATTTATGCCTTCTTTTCAGATATGATTTAACTATCTAACTGAAATTTAAAATTAACAGTCTTTCCAGGTCTCATACATAATAAAATTCAACAAAACTTTGTAAGTTGTGTTCTCTGCGGCCAAATTTGAGTCTGAATACAATTTTATTGTCTTAATATTAAGATTACAGTCATGCGTTGCATAAAGACGGGGGATACGTTCTGAGAAATGCGTCATCTGGTAATTTCGTCATTGGGCGAACATTGTAGAGTGTAATTACACAAACCTAGAGAGTAGAGCCTACTACACACCTAGGCTATATGGTATAGCCTATTGCTCCTAGGCTACAAACCTGTACAGCATGTTACTGTACTGAATACTGTAGGCAATTGTAACACAATGGCAGGTATTATTATATCATTATATTATATTACAATATTATGTTATAATATTATAATCTTAAGGGACCACCGTCATACATGTGGTCAGTCAGTAACTGAAATGCCGTTATGTGGTGCATGAATATACTGCTACTGCATACAGTAATTTTAATTCTGTAAAATGCAACCACCAGGACACACGGTGTCAACAAGGCACAAAAGAACCTAATGACACATTTTATGTAATTAGTTTTTTGTACAGAACTGCTTTAGTTCAGAGTTTATTTTAATATTTGTGACATAGTGTACACTGATATTAAAAGGCAGGTTACTACTAGCATTATGGAAAACTCTATATTACGTACTAGGAAAAAATATTTGTATGGTAGAGTCTCAAATTCCTTGAATCTCGATGTTCAAGATCTTGACACTGCAAGATCATCTATTTTAATAGTATTATTTCACCTTACATAACTGGCTGGAGTGAACTGGGAAATGACCAAGTGACTTTTATGTTTTGTTGACAGTGCAGCCCTGTATAATCTTGTAAATAAAACCATTAAGCTTTAAACACAACCAAGAGTTATGCACACACACAAACCTAAAACAAGTCTTTATCACATGTTTGTAAGTAACACTCTTCATTGTGTGACATATGCCCTTGTAATTTTAAACTATCCACTTGTTTCAGAGTGACAAGTACCAAGTGTCGCATCAATACAGTTGTTTCTCCTGATGATGGGCACATAGTCACCCAAAACATGTATAGAAAAGAAATAAACATACTAAGAAAAATTTGGCACAAAGTTGGCTTTACTTAGAAGACCAAGTGACTATTAGTCACCTTTCTGCCCCTCTACTAGTACTGCACAGGACACACTCACTTTAGCTCAGGTTTCTCTCATAAAAGTTAGTTTGACTGTCTCATCCTTCAAGAAATGAGATGCCCCTTCAATCATACAATGTATCTGGTGCTTCCAGAATTTCTGTTCATATTTTATTAAAAATAAATTTCCATGCTATTGAGATTATTTTACAATTTTATTACTGGTATGTTGTGTAGTTGACACATATTGATTTTTTGTTGTTGTGGTTTTATTTTTAGCATTCTTACATTACTGTATGTTAGTCATAAGCTAAATTTACTCATGCTTAGTTCTCGCCTCTCTTAAGACCAGGCATGGGAGGAATATAATTTCCTTCCATTTCTTTTTTGTTTATAACTGGACCCGCTAAGTGTATCGTGCGAGCAGTGTGTGCAGCAAGACATGTAACAATAGTTGCTTTGTTCTGCGGGAGCAGTCTGCTGCGTAGCTCGAACTGTGTCTAAGCAGCAGCGTATGAAGCTGGACAGTCAGTCAGTGCGAACGGTAATGAAGAGTCCACTGACAAGAATTGTCACTTATACATTTTAGTTGTAAATGCAATTACTCCATACTCTTGCACAATAAAACTCCAATATATTCTACTTGGGGATTATTGAGAGTGTGTGCTGCCTACCTGACTCCCTGTCTTAACCAGAGTTATGAGCTCTGTCGTCCCTGGAAACAACATCTAAGATACGTTCCTCATCGGGTCCGCAACGGATACAATAGGTATTTCAAAGGCTCTTAGTAGTCAATAGGCATTTTATATTGAAAGAGGATTCTGATTTTCCTGATGGTTTTACCAGTCACAGTTAATGGCAAGCATCAAGACTCTAGTGTATTCTCAAAATACTTGTCTGCACTCACGGGCTTTGGGTCATAAACACACTGGCGGAAACCTGCAGAAGCAGTCTTCCTGAGAACTCGTCCAGTACTGCTACATGTGAGGGTCACATTCTCTCTGAACGGCACTAAAACATTTGTTGAGTCAGGATGCACCACTGCCAAGCCATCTGATTTGTTGTCTGACAGAGACACACAATTAGCATCTGCAGGACACAAACACAAACCACCAGGTTAGTATCATCAGCACAGTTCCTTCTGAATATGACTTACACAGCTAATAAGCTGGTCAAAAAATAGCTGTTTAAAGTAAGGAGTCATGACCGATATAATCATCATCATATTCCCCTCCTCCTCCTTTGATGTCTCCTTGTTTGTGTGGTATGTCTAACAACAATGTCTCTCCACCTATTTCTGTCTTCCCAGAGCTCTTCCTTCTCAGTATCCTCCCACATTCTTACTTCCTTCCTTCCTTCCTTCCTTCAGCAACAACTCTTTCCTAATTTGTTGTCTCCATCTTTAACAGCTCTGATTCATTCATTCTTAAAATATACCCATTCAATTTTTTCCATGAAAGTCAAAACAAAGGTGTCCCTGCACAAGTCATGAGAACATTAAGTGGGAGATGTTCAGCTGTACTCATTCTTAACCACTGCATGGACACGAGTAGTCAGCTTCATGCCCCGGCCATACCCCTCCAAGAAAGACATCATGGTACCCAATGAACAGGAGGCTGGTGGACCCAATAGCTGGTCTGGATGTTGTGAAGAAGAGATAATCTCCTGCCTCTACAGGTAATCAAACCCCTGTTCATCCAGCCAATACCACAGACACTACACTGACTACGCTATCCTGGCTCCCTCTTTTTCTGGTATATACCAATTTACCTTCCACCATTTTATTTACAATATTTGTACAACTAACACCTGTGCATGGCACGGCAGTGGCAGTGTAGACTGCACAGCTGCACATTAGGCTCAGTGCACACACTAGCCAGAACTTCGTTAGAACAGCCCACTTGACTGGGAGAGTAACAAGTACAGATAACTTTCTTATAATAAAGGCCAATGAGATGCACTATTTCTCAACTTTATTTTGACAAAGAACTGTACATGTCTCAGATTTTCTGTCCCTCATCAGGAGTCTTAATACTGTACATACAGCAATTGGTATATGTAATATAGTTATGTTGACTGTCTGCTAGCAAGCAGTTCCATCCTGACCTCGCTAACAGACATTATGATAAAAAACTTATTGCTGTGAATACAGTAAAAGGACTCCTGATGATGGACAGAAAATCTGAGACATGTAGAGTTCTTTGTCAAAATAAAGTTGAGAAATAGTGCCTCTTGTTGGCCTTTATTATAAGAACATATCACAATGCACGGTCCTCTGAGCATCACAAAAAAAAAAGTACAGATGACACTAGAGTGCAGCTTAAAGATGGCATACCATGTGGTTAATCTATCTAAACAGGATTGGAGAAAGGTCCAGCAACCCTGCTACGCAACGCAAAACATCAGGGTACCCTCACTGACAGCATCGTCTCAATGAACAACAATTCCTATCCCACTATGACCCACCAAGTACATGACCAACTGAATGCCATATGATGGGAGGTGCTCTAACATCCTGCATATGGCTTGGAATTACTGCCACATAATTTTTGGACCACTAAAGGCTATCAGAGGCCACATGCTCATGTTGGATGAGAATGGGCAGGAGGCTACATTACAGTGTTTAGCAGCAACACCAAGGAATTATTTGTGGATGGGATACACTGATGTCATACATCAGTGGGACTCCTATCTAAATGCCTGTGATGATTTCTCACAACTGTTGTAATAGCTTCAACTATAAGCATTCTCAAATAAGTTCCAGCAGTACATGTCTCATACCTTTAAACTCCCACAGTTCATTAAATATTTCTGCTCCACACATCAATACCAGCATTTAGTAACTTCCAAATATACACATTCATCCCATCTTTGGAGTGACCCACTTCCAATGCACAACTATTTGTCTGTGTAGCTCTTTGTGGTAAAATTCTCTACATTTTTTATTCTGTCCTGAACTTTATAGTCTTCTGTTTTTGTACCCACTTTCCAAGCACTTTCAAACCCCGAAGTTTATTTATTTCATAATTACAATATTTTCACTCTTGTCTCTTGTCCTGTGGCATGTTTCCCTAACCATACATGCACCCAACAGTGTAGTTCCACATGAAGTTGTAACATACCTGAATATTTTGATGTTTTGCTGACTGTGCATCTCAGTATATTTACCTCAGTAATTAAACAACTTGATACACAAAATTTTTTTTTACAATAAGTTTATTTCATGCCTCTACATTTTTCGAACACATGAGGTCATCATCAGGAGGTCAAAATTGCATTAAACAGCCTCTGTTATCCTCACATCTATAGGTGGCT
>Ga0136643_10007031_pt1 | contig 16217 bp, 10 predicted proteins | sample TergutLab28metaG_FD_96883 | JGI IMG/M metagenome (GOLD analysis project Ga0136643, IMG submission 96883) | Labiotermes labralis P1 segment gut microbial communities from Petit-Saut dam, French Guiana - Lab288 P1 (version 3) (version 3) | ecosystem: Host-associated > Arthropoda: Insects >... | reverse complement strand
TTACTCAATTATTATACCAACTACTGCACATACATAAAATTTATAAAATTTACACATTAAAACATTAAAACGCTCCGACATGTTTCGGTCCTAGGACCATCATCAGGGAGCCATATCGTCCTTGCTAAAATCGCTTCGTTGCGTAATACGCAGTATCACGCAACGAAGCACAGAATGCACATCCGTAGCAGGGCACTCTTCGCAACATAACATTACACAACACGGCATGTTGCCACAATACCCAACTGGTACAGCGAAATTAATGTGAATTTTTATAGTGTGACTTTAGCAAGGCCGATATGGCTCCATGATGATGGTCCTAGGACCGAAACATGTCGGAGCGTTTTTAATGTTTCAATGTGTAAATTTTATAAATTTTATGTGTGTGCAGTGGTTGGTATAATAATTGAGTAACTTATCCATTCTTTAATTATACGCGTTCAGGTTCCTTTTCCTCTCCAAGGAATGAGCGGTTGACGAGTGCATTCCTGACCATTCATTTTGAGGTCAGTGTTGCCTTTATAAATGTGGACGAGAGTGTATTTTTCACTGCTCCCTGTCTAAGAATTTTAACTAAACCCGTGGTGCAGAATTTATCTTTTGGAAGTTTAAGTTCCTCATCTAGTTCAGAAATAATTACAAATTTATTGAACACAAAGGCTCGTGACTGTGGTAGCTAGGGCCATCCCTTTGCCCCATTGCCGCTATCTTGAGGCAGACAAGTGCAGTCCATGAACCCCTAGTCTGCTTTTAAGACCCACTTTAATTTAATAATTGTCTAACAAGATGCGACTTATTCAGTTTATTACATTTCTGTAGGCAGCTCTACAGGTTTCGGTTGTTGACACCCATCATCAGGAGCTCGTACAACTGTAATTACAGCTTCTGGTATTGATTAACTGCAATGAGTAAAATACACTGCTATTAATACTAATATGTAATTTAAAATTCGAGATTAGTCATATTGAATGTTACTAGCCCTGACGAATATGTATATATAAAATAATGGTGGATGGTTAAAAGCAGTATTTTTAAATTGTGGACAACAAAATATAAAATATGTAACAAAAAATACATATATTGTTATATATTTTATATTACAACAGTAATTATATTATATTATTACAGTTGTGCGAGATCCTGATGATGGGTGTCAACATCCGAAACATGTAGAACTGCCTACAGAAATGTAATAAACTGAATAAGTGGCATCTTGTTGGACAAGTATTAAATTCGATTCACGATGCACGGACCCATGTATATAAAATCCACTTTAATATTACCATCTCATGTGGGCCTAGGCTTTTCAAGTGCTTCTTTCCTTCACTTTACCCTACCAAAAATTAACTTGTAATCTCTTTTCTTCCATGCCTGCTACACACCCGACCCATTTATTCCGTCTGATAAATGTTAAATGTAAAGTGGAATATAAATTTCTATTGTCAATGATAATAATTTTTTCAAAACCCGGCCTGTCGCGTTCCAAATTCTGTAAGCCTTTGAAATGACAATATTGACTCTTATCTCCTCCTCTGCTTTGTCTAACACTGCAGCTGCCCGAATGTATCAGCTGCAATATTCTCCGTTCGTGTTTAACAGCTGCAGTCCATTTAAGGTTGCCACGGAGGACTCCTTTCTGTCAACTACCACACAGGATGTTGCATCACATAATGTCATAATACGTAGTTACACATCAGCTCTTTGTAGCATACTAAATGAAATAATTCGGTTAAATTTTACTTGGTTGCTTATAGAGACAAAGCCTTTGCGATATTGCTGGACCGAGCAATTTAGGTTAATACGACCAGTAGACAAATGTTATTATGGAGATGGTTCGCAGGATTGGAGTTATTCTTACACTTTATCGCAGTCTGCAGCCAGATCTCTTGTTAGTATCCCCAAATGCCATATCACTGTTTCATGCATTTGCAGCGTCGAAGGAAGTTCTGTTGACGTAAGGTCGTTACGCCTCTTGTAGTCTATACCCGTCAGTAACGGTAAACTAGTTGCACAGTTCACAGTTAAAACGTGCAAAAGATATTTGTGCATCTCATGTTTCAACATGCGATCTATTGAAACCATTATGAGGTCGTTACACTTGTTTGTGTTTTTCGTTTGCCTTCTTGTTCTTTTGTCCTGAATGCGGGATTACCAAGAGCCCTTAACTGTGAAATGTACAAGATAATCTGATATTTGCAAACTTCACCGTGCATTTGATGTTTGTTGTACCGTGCATCATTGTGATAACTGATGAATAATAACCAACTAGATGCTACTTATTATTTTATTGTATTTCTTATAGGCTCAACGTGTTTCGGGCACTACTATGCCCATCATCAGGAGCTCACGACTATAATGTTGATTACCACATTGGTAGGCTGGAGTAGTGTCCGGGTTGCATCCCGGACACTACTCCAGCCTAACCGCACCTAACTTCCAACATACAGGAAACCAAGAACGAAACGACCAATGTGGTAATCAACATTATAGTCGTGTGCTCCTGATGATGGGCATAGTAGTGCCCGAAATATGTTGAGCCTATAAGAAATACAATAATATAATAAGTAGCATCTATTTGGTTTTTTATTCTTCAGTTTTCACCGTGCAGTTTCAAAGTAGTAATGATGTTTCTTACTTTGGATGTCTAATGCCTTCCAAAGTAAAAACCTGCTTTTAATGTTAAGAATAGTTGTTGTTCATTATTATGGAGTTTACATAAAACTTGTGTAGAAAAATTATGGAATATACACACTGTTACGAATAGTTTGTAAGAGTTTATTAAGTATAGGCTATTTAGAATAATAAATGTCGTTATGTCTGTACAGTCCATTAAGAAAATAGGAGATAAACGAGCGTTTGATCTAGTGGTGAATAAAAACTGACAGGGCTAATGTAATTTTAAACACCTTTGTTAACAAATCCGCCTTGTTGCATGTAATATCACTCAACTTTCTATCTCCAATACCTCATAATTTTCGTATAATAGAAACCAAAAAGATGCAACATTTCTTAACTTTATTTTGATATACAACTTTACATGTTTCGGGCAGACTTACTGTCCATCATCAGGAGTCTTGATACTGTATTCACAGCAATTGGTCTGCTAGCAGGCAGTCAGCATAAATAGTATGACAAATACCAGTTGCTGTGAATACAGTATCAAGACTCCTGATGATGGGCAGTAAGTCTGCCCGAAACATGTAGAGTTGTATATCAAAATAAAGTTGAGAAATGTTGCATCTTGTTGGCTTCTGTTATAAGAATATTTCACGATGTACGGTCCTCAGAATGTCAAACTCATAATTTTCTTAGTGTAACATTGTTTCAAAAATGTTCTGAAAGTTTTGGACTTATATATATACTTTGATATATATATATATATATATATATATATATATATATATATATATATAAAAGTAGATATGGAAACCAAGAAGTTTGCTCTGAGTTAACAAGGTTCAGAGGGGAGAACTCCATAGGATATTGAAGTTTAGGGGAGAATGATGAGGGTGGTAGAATGGACAGACGTACGCGGGAGATGGATGGAGGGGCGACCTGGCGAGGACTCTGTGCGACTGGCAGCTCTTCACCATTCGGTGTATGTTTGAACATGGCTAAACAAAGGAATTAATATTTGTGGCAAGAAATTGCGAGAGAATTTAAAAAATAGTTTTGCAGAACTTTATTAATTAATTAATTTATTTATTTACATTTAAGTTTGCGTCAAAAGAAGCAACGAGAGCAAAAATAGCAAGACGTACGGAACTCTTTCAAGCACTGTATGTCTGTTGCCATATTATTAAATTCTGCAGGCTTTGAAGAGGGATAAATGGAGGGCACCAGGACACCAGTTGCGAAGAACTTGTAAAATCATCACACTGCATTGCAGAGTAGAGAATGAAGGCCACTTTCTAATAAATAACACATAAAAGCTTCGCCCTTCTGGGATGTTACGCAGGGTATATTGGTAGTTACCGACGTTTCAGGACAACCAAGCGGTCCCATTTTCAAGGGTCAAACCGTCAGATAAGAATGGTATATAATGCTTGTAATACAGCGTATTGAGTCGAACCCGGTTAAAACGACATCGGTTTATGTGACATCTCGTCTACAGCGTCAGATATGCTGTGATACCAATTAATTCCTCACTGTTTACCATAACGTTACACTACTTGATTATAACAGCACTCCTTTATGAGGAAACAAAATTTTCAGTCCCTTTTTTGACATACCCAAATTCGACTGTACGAGTATATGCTAAGCATTGAACACTAAGCGTTGTATTTCTTCGTCCTAATGTATTCGCGTTATTGATAATGAATTTCTTTCTCCTTCAGCCTTGCTCGTTACAACAAAAGGGCTTCTATAGTCATTTATGTAAACATGGCTTCAATTAATAACTAACCTACATTTTCAGATATCTGTATGAAACTTGGCGGAATAAAGTGTGTCTCAGTTCAGTTCCAGTACACCGTGTTTTTTTTTTTTGTAATTCCTTTGAAAATAATTTATAAACTTATATGTGTATATTGAATAAAGAGAGACCAACATGATGTCACTTGCTTTATTATTTCATTATTTACTGCTCAACAAGTTTCGGATGTTAATACATCCATCCTCAGGAGCTTGCGACTTATTTGATGAGTTATTTATAGTTGGTTAAGGTGGTGCGGTAACCGTATGCAGGCTTCATCCTGCATCCGGACACCACGCCACCCCAGCCAAACCACAACGTAACACCAACACACATCGAATCAGAGCAATACAACCCATGAAATAACTCATCAAATAAGTCGCAAGCTCCTGAGGATGGATGTATTAACATCCGAAACGTGTTGAGCATTAAATAATGAAATAAAAAAGCAAGTGACATCAAGTTGGTCTCTCTTTATTCAACTATAAGCATGGGTATTTTCCCTTACTCGTAACGTGCACCTTCTTACATTCAATATGTCAACCAACAAATGCACATAAAATACAACATAATTCAAACCATACAATACAATTCACGAGGATTATCAACTCCTACATTTTTCGGCATAAATGAGCCAGTAGAACGCAACCTGTATTGTGAATAGGTGACGAACTGTACAACCGAGAGATCAGAGTTACATTTCCAACAGTAACAAGTTATTCTTCGCTTCCCTCAAGCATCCAGACTAATCCTGTACCCCATCGAGCCTTCTAATCGGTGAGCATCCGAGGCTTTTTTCCCGCGGCTAAATCCGCTGGGCTGTGAATCTTACCACTCAGTCCAGCTAGTGCCAAGATTGAAAATGTGTGGAGCTGTACCTCCTTTTGCCTATCTGCATTTATAGCGTAGTATTTAATTAAACACAAGGAAACTTTGCCCGTTTCTACTTCATAATTTCAGAGTAAGGAGTCGTGGCTGATGTATGTGTGATTTGATTTGAAATGAGGTTTGAAATGATTCTGAAACCCTAACACAAGGCATATACAATTCTTAAATTGCTTAATGTATTCATTATTATTATGACTCATCCCGTTGTGTTTGTTATGTTGAAATACAGAAGAAGTATGCAAACACATCTCTTTAATGTATATACTTCAATGCGCTACATGTTTCCGTTCCTTTGAAACGTCATCAGGTAACTTGATTATGAAACTTTATAAAAACCATAAGTACATTCTGTAGTGTACAATTTTTGGCTTTATTGAGATCTCACTAATTTGTATTTATTTAAATAATAAAGATATATCAATATATATTGTTATATACAATTATTCACACGGTAGCTGCGATCTTAAAGCCTCACTGCTTTATGGTTCTTCTAAACGCGTTAATAACCTTTGATTACAGCAGAATTGCAGGAATTCATTTTACCATTTGAGAGGCATCACCTTTTTAAGTGACACTGTAATCCATGGAGTTGGTTATATTCAGAATTTTACAGTCAAAGTTCAAAACGCGCTGGTAAAGAAAGCTGTAGTCATTACTGCGGGGCATGTAAATGGTGTTTTGTTGGTTTGAGTTGCTTCTACCTTACTCTGGAACTTTATAAACAAGAAGGAGGAGGCTTAGCGTGTAATTTAGTTATGCCTTACGTCTCTTAAACCAGATGTCATTACTGTAACAGTGGAATAAGTGTCGCAAATCACTGAAGGACTGCGGCAGTGCAGATACGTTAACTGCGTGAAGTCAAATTGCGACCTGAAATAACACGGAGTGAGTAGATTGTGGCATCCAGCATTTATCTTCACAAATTTCAAACGGCGACAGAAATCAGACATGATAGATTAATTACGGTTCGGATTGCGTGTTTGTTACATACACAGAAGAGGAAACACACTCGAACCGCTGCTAAATGTCTGCCAGACTACACGGTGTCACATCCTAGATGACGGTATATTTCACTGTCAGCAGCCCAATAACCTCGGATGTCATTCATTGCGTCACCTATTCGTAGAGTTAAAAACAACCTAAGTTTAACTGTTGTACTTGTAAAGTTAGTTATTTGAGGTCCAAAATATGTATAAAAGGAATCTAATTTGGTGCAGATACAATTTTTTCTGATGAACTTTCTATTCAGGCGGATATTCAACACTATAGGCATGATTCAGGCTAATATTAAATACTGTAGGCTTGATTCAGCCTAATGTTAAACACTTTAGGCTTGTTTCAGGCTAAGGTTCAACATAATAGACTCTATTCAGGCTAATGTTGAACACTATATGCTCGATTCAGGCTAATGTTGAAAACTATATGCTTGATTCAGGCTAACGTTCAACACTATAGGCTTGATTCAGGCTAATGTCACACATTAAAGGCTTGATTACCACTGTTGTAAGTATACGACATGAGAAACGTGTAAAAATACGGTGGGCGGTTATAACTGTGTGTAACATACAAGCATTTGATTGAGGTGATAGTTTTTGTGCTGTAAAGTAAATACACAACCATTATGAGACTTAAGGAAAAGTTGGGTCTACATACAAAAAGAGTTCTTGTCTTCTCGCTAGAATGCGGGACGCGATTAAGATACACGGAGAGCTAACGAATATGTTGGAAATATTCGTCCTTCCAATTTACGCTCTTCCCCTATAAAGACACAATTACCCTTCGTACTTACACAAGACTGCACAGCCAAGTAACAAGCTATGAACGTGAGCATCCCACAAACTACCATTAAACAATCTACGAATCTTTCAGTCACTCACAATAACTTGGTCCTTATTCCAGTGTACTATCATTATTGGTATTGTAATTAGGCTACGGGCTGCATGACCAAAGAGTCGCTGATCAATTCCTGGAAGGTACAAGAGATTCTTCTCCTCTTGAAACCAACCTGGCGGGTCACGAGCTCACCCTATATCTACCGTCCATAACGGAGGCGCTTCTGCCGGGATAAACCTGACGAGGATTGAAGCTAACCACAATCTATTTATTGCCGAAGTTTGAATGAGCGGATCTATACCCCCATTGAACGGATTCTTTCATGGCCTTTACAGTGATAGTTGTGTCTGTTTTGCCTGTTACTGCGGTGCAACGATCGAAGCATTAAAGTGTAATACAGTTCGGCCTTAAAACTTAATTTAGAACACATTAAGCTTTCTCGTTTACCGAACGATGTATAATTAAGTACTTCCCACTCTGTGTGTCCTGCTTGTGGTCAGATTTTGCCTTCAAGCACAGGGCATGATATGTGACGAGAAAGAAACGTTGTAGAACGTCAATTTTGCAGCCATAGTTTGGCTGTTCTCTTACATATGTTCTGTCAGTACAAAGACTGTGATGAAACTACTCCATTGATGGATGTACAGTGTGTGGAAATTAAAGGGGGAGTTGTTTTATATAATTATACGAAAGTAGTCATTAAGAGAATGATTTCTTTATTTATCCTATTTCGAGATAACCAACTAATGCAATGCTCACGTGCTTTTTATGAATTGACGGTATTCGTTGAAGTTAACGCAGAATATCTATGAAAGCCCTATCTGTAATTACGATCCAAAGTTTAGTGTGACTAATAGAAATGAAATACACCGTAAGATTTAGGTGACTGGTCGTTTTTAGGCGCTTCTCGCAGTTTTGCGAAAAGGAAATATTAGGTTCCGCATGTCTATCAGTTCATCCGGCCGAGTATAAAAACTCGGCACCCACTGACTGATTTTTATTAAATTTGATATCTGAGTATTATTTTTGGGAAAATCTGTCGAGGGAATTCAACTTTCATTACAATTTAACACGAATAACTTTACATGAAGACCAGTATACATTTACGTGAAGACCAGTATACAGTTACATGAAGACCAGTATACATTTACATGAAGACCAGTATACATTTACATGAAGACCAGTATACATTTACATGAAGACCAGTGTACATTTACATGAAGGCCAGTGTACATTTCCATGAAGACCAGTATACATATACATGAAGACCAGTATACATTTACATGAAGACCAGTATACATTTACATGAAGGCCAGTGTACATTTCCATGAAGACCAGTATACATATACATGAAGACCAGTATACATTTACATGAAAACCAGTATACATTTACATGAAGGCCAGTGTACATTTCCATGAAGACCAGTATACATTTACATGAAGACCAGTATACATTTACATGAAGACCAGTATACATTTACGATGGTATCTCGCTGAATTCTCCTTAGAATGGGAAATATTTCAGAGAAGAGTTGTAGAGAAATCAAAACATACGTATTACTCTCAATAATTTTTTTCGAAAATCATCCCGTTTATGAGATGATGTGGAGAAGTGCTGTAGAGGCGGACAATCCATAGATGACGATATAGTACGACACATGCGCTATGCATGCTCGATAACTAAGGCTTCAGAAACACACTCAGAATATACAATACTTACTGCTTTTTCCGCTGCCACAATGGTTGCACAAACGCGCCTCAATGTTACGTTACAAGTATAGTATTTCTTTTGTAACATTTACGCAAGAATCTTTTTGAGACATAAACAGTTAATTGCAACACGGGTCGATTGACATCTACGTTCATTTACGATGTGTTGAAGGAACATTAATCCCATTGGTTAGACTCCTGGAGAAGCTGATATTCTTTAAATGTTCGATAAATGCCTCGCCTTTATGGCAACCGAAATTTCATTATCTTGTTCTGTAAGAACTTACCACTGGACCATATTCGAGCCACTTGATACCAATCCACATTGTCACATCATACTAGCTTCGATACTAATTTTAATCTTATACTGTTATCTACATATATCACCCGTCCTGCCAAGTTTTTATAATATTTTTTTCATTTACTATATTTGTTGCATGCTGCATGTCCCACCACTCACATTTTCTTTATTTCTATAGCTCTGAACATTTTAAGCAATTCTAAAGTGAAAAGGTGAACAGTACAAACAGGTCAGATGTTGAGTGATGACATAACTAAACGTTTTCTGTTTTTCAGAAAGAAAAAATTGTCAAACTACAATTTCTCATAAAGTGGTTTTGGTTTATAAAATGTTGTTGTTAACTAAGGCAGCTCGGTGTCGTAATACGGCTTGCAGTGGAAGTAAATCAATCGTTTGGCAAGCGAATACACATTAAAATGTAGGGTCGAATTGCATAGTAAACATCACACGCTGTTCTATATTAGCACAAGCGACTCCGTTTGTGAGTGTTAAACGGAGACAGCCATCTTGCCGACTGTTCACTTTCAAAAATCCTCTGTAAGAGAGCGCTGTCCCTGTTTGAAGGAACTGGAGGTCACTTTGGAACGTACTGACCTTGCCGCGAGGCTGTTATAAGAAAATATAATTTTTCCTTACGCCAGCACTATTGTGTGTTCTACTGTGATCAGGTCTACGAGGTACGAAATGGATCAGTAAATTGCTCATACAGTGCGTTTTCTTATACTCAATATATTGGCCAACAAATGCTCTTAATAAGATACAAATCATAAAACAAAATTCATGATAAAGTATCACCTCTAGATGTTGCGGCACTGGAGCCAACGAACACAAAAGATCGCAACTCCAGCTGTTGTTGGAATTATGATCCTTTGTGTTGGACTTGTGATCCTTTGTGTTCCTAGGCTCCCTGAAGATAGCAGTCCGCTACCGAAACATGTAGCGGTGATACTTATCATGTATTGTGTATTATGATTTACATTTTATTGAATTTTTAAGTGTACTTTTTGGTCAGTATATTGAAAGGATCACCAAGACTTCAAACCGTTTATTTCAATTCATTATGTTTCTTCTCATACCGAATTTGAAGAAAATCCATGGCTTTTTCTTTCGAAACACTGAAATCACGCATTCTGAACTGCATTCTGTTTCAGAACTGGAGGTCACGTGACGCAATCATGCTAATCGCATGATTAGGCCATCAGACAGTGTTGCCAATTCGATGATATTCATAAATAGCCACAAAATGTTTTCGATTCTTTATTCATGCACCATGATGTCTGAATGTTTTACATATCTTATAAAATATCTTGCAATGATAATGAGTGTTTGGTATACGATGCTCGCAAAACCTTTTTTCTACAAAATTCGCCAACAGTGTTAAAGAAAAAGACGCTGTGAGCGCGAATCTCGCTATCAGAGCGTTAGTCTCACTTGCAGCACATCAGCTGTCAGGTCGCTTCCGGCCTTGCGCAAGTTGGACAGCCCTTCTCTAAGCCATAGCCGTGAGCACATCTTTACAAAATTTAGAAAAGCTCAGACAGCTTTCCAATACATTGGACGACTCCTTTAGGCACTGGGTCAGCGTGGTGGTTACTGTTACTAGCATTGTGATAGAGAAATGAATTGCATCAGATACCGAACTGCTGTAAGATAGAATTATCTGAGGGCGTTGTTTGCTGATTTGTATACATAGTCTGCTTTTACGTTTGTTGGTTGCAGATATAAGTACATTTTGGAGACTGACGGCAATGCATGTGTAACAAGTCCACTGCATGGCGTCAGAAATTGTGTTCCTTTTATATCTTCATATATTTACGATACTGAAGAACGAAAATTACAGACTCGGTGAGTTTACAGTATTGTACGTCATATGGAGTAGCGTGGGGCCGGGTTAGCGCAGTCGATATAGCGACTTGCTACAGGCTGGCCGGTCCGGTGATCGAATCTCGGTGGGGGCTTCATATACTGCACCCGTCCAGACCGGCCTTGGGGTCCACCCAGCATCCAATACAATGGGTACCGGGTCCTTCCCGGGGGTAAAGCGGTGGGGACGTGGCGTTGACCACCAACCCCCATCTAGCGCCGAGGTTGAAGAAATAGTTGAGTTATACATCTGCTCCCCCTCTGAACCGTCATGGACTGTTCTAGGGTGAACTTTACCTTTGCCTTGTACAAGGAGCAACGTGCCATTTTTTGTATGGGAAGGATGAAAGCGTTTGAGGTTTGTAAGTAAAATAATTGTTTGCCCTCCAAATTTGCGTCGCGTCCGGCAACTAATTTTATCGGAGATGAACCATACGGGCGGACAGATGGACGGACGGAGAAGTAAATGTTGATATTCCGCTATGCCTTCTTTATGTATATAAGCGATGGTTTAGGTTTCAACTTTTCGCGAACAGATAAATGGGGAGACGTAATCACAGCACAACCCTCGCGAACGTTACATAAAGGGAGTGTTCTGTGGAGCGTCACGCGAGTTAGTGACCAGCAGACGTGTACGCAGGCAGTCGAGCGGTTCCCCTACTTGCATAACGCTCAACATAAACCGTTCATTTTACAACGGATTGCAACATGAACACAGTTGAGTCTACGTTAAGTATTTTTTTCATCGTAACCTACTCAAAATCAATTTCACGAGCATCCTGGCGCTCTTCGCCTGAGTCTACCAACTGATCCGTTCGCTTCCCATTTTCTGTTAAAATTTTAAAAATCTAGAGGAAAAATTAAAATGATGTGAAATTAACTGCTTATTGCCTTATTTATTTTACTGGAAATTGTTATGAGTACCACAATTAATTGCTGTGCTACAAATCGGAAGGTCGCTGGTTCGATCCCAGCTGGAATTTTTTATCGACATAATCCCTCCGATCGCACTATGGCCCTGCGGTCTACTCAGCCTCTAAAATAAATGAGTACCAGAAGCATTTCCTGGGGGTAAAGACGGCTGACAACCTTACCACCACCCTGTGCCGTTGTCATGAAATCTGGGAACCGTAACTTCCTAGAACCCTCTGGGCCACGCCAGGCCTGTAACGGAACTGCTTTACCTTTACCTTAATTAATTGCGTGTTCACACCATTGGAACTACTTTCACTTGTTATACAAAAGTGCAAATGGTGGCTTGTTGTTAACATAAATCTTAAAGGAAGAGAATGTAAGAATTTAATTTGTCCTCAAATGGCTTCGTGCTGTAATACGTCGGAAAATTTGTGTTTCAATAGTCTGTTAGGCTCGGCGATAGGCCCTCGCGAAATAATCTGTGTAAATATCCTTGTGACAAAATCCAACTTAATGCATTATTTATCCTCAGTTTATTTAGCCAGTCACCCGCTACATGTTTCGGGCATATCTGTAGTCCATCATCAGGAGGTATACTGTATATACAGGGCGTTTCGGGAGGAATATTAAATATTTCTGGATGTGGTAGTATGGACTATTCCGAGTAAATAAGTTCATACAAACGTGTGTCCAATTTTCAATGGGTGTGAAGATACAGCTGTTTGAAGTTGGCGCGTACAGATTAGATTTATGTCTGTTGGGATGGATGAGAAGGGAAATCTACGAAGGAAAAATAAACACAAGAGACGAATTGGTCGCTCGCATTATGAATAGTACTGCCGTCATAAGGCAAGAACGCCAAGATGACCTCAGGAGAGCTACACGTACTGTTGCCAGGAGGGTTGAAAGTGAATTGAAGTCGATGATGAGATTTTTGAACACTTACTTTGAACTGTTGCATTTTATTGAGATCATTTACATAACCAGTAAATACAATCAATATGTCATTTGTCTTTCCTTCATACCTTTTGTAAGGCTTTTTATGCGTAACATTCAAACAGCTCTATCTCCACACCCTTTGAAATTTGGACACATGTATATATGAACTTATTTACTCGGAATAGTCCATACTAACACCTCCTAAACTATTTACTATTCCTCCTGAAACACCCTGTATACAACAATTTCATCCTAACCCGGCCAACAGACAGTCAACTAAAAAACACAACACGGACTAATTGTTGTATATATACAGTATACCTCATGATGGACTACAGATATGCCCAAAACATGTAGAGGTTGATGGCGAAATAAACTGGGGATAAATAGTGCATCAAGTTGGTTTTCATTACACCGATGTACTGATATGCACGGTCAACTAAATGTAAAATTGTGTGAATGTTTCTTTCTATATTTTTAGAGACTCCGTGATTTTACTGTAAAAAGCACCCTACATTAAGATCACTGCGAGCAACTTCCTTTGATGTTTATGTATGATCCGATCGCTGTGAGATATCTGTTTACTCAACATTCGCCCGTATTTAGCACGCCATATGCTCTATCAACGCATAAACTTTCGCGTGTGTGCTTGCGTATGAGCCAAAGCCTACTTCTTGAACTAAATTTACCGCAATTTCTGTTGTACAAGACACGGTTTTTGAACTTAAAAAGTCCCTAAAATTCTCAGCGTTTCTTATAGAGCAATGTTATAAAAACAATTTCTCAGTTATCCTTCTCTGGCAAATATAGCAATTTCCGTAATTGATTTAAGCTTAAAGTAATTAAGTCCCACATTGCAGGTCACTTAGTTCCATTTTACACTAAGTTTAAGACATGAAACAACGCTACGTTGGAGAATTTAGTTTAGTTATTGTTTAAGATGGCAGCATTACGCTCTACCTAGTGCAGAGCTAAAATTTCCCTATTCTACTGAAGGCATTGTACTTGCTCCAAGTTATGTAAACGTTCCTATATTCCGACGATAATCCATGTTTGACGTTTCTTAATTACAGTTCCAAATGACGTAGGTTTCATCGTGTGTATCCGGGAGTAACACGTTCTTCATCACAAACAGCGTTCCTTTTCTCGCCCCTGCTTGACAGAGAGACACTTTCCATAGGCCGTGTCACACCGATAGGATATTTAACGAATACTTGTTTGAAAAGTATAAGAAAGGAAGTGGAAAAGGTGTTATTGGGGTACAACCAAATTTTTAACAGGGAAGAGCTGATGAGAAGTATTACAGAATACCTCATTCAGAATGGCCGGTCTGTGTGTGTGAAGATAATGAAGCCGAGAATTCCGGAATATGAAGCAGAATCGGTAGCCATTCTTTCCCAGTCACAGAGATATTTTTGCCCGTAAGGTTTCCTACACATACAAACCATTGATTTCTATATATTTATTCAGTTGATATAAATTTGTTCATAATTTCCAATTAATTTTATTCATATTGCTTCGTCTACTACGAACATGTAAGTTTGGGGATAAAATTAGGAAAAGAAAGCACTCTGAAAATGGTTTCATTATCCTGCTACAAGATTCTTACCACACCGCTTACGGACAGTAACTCTGAATTACAGGACATACAAAACAATAAATTTGCCAGTTGTTACATTTTCGCAGTGCTGCATTTGAGGTCTATGTTTATCTGTTATGTATTTCCGCATCACAGAAAAAAGAAAACCTCAACTATACCCCTGCGAAAACCTGAAAATCCCACGTCTAAGTTTCACACCTGTACAAAACAGCAGGCAATATTATGTAGATTTATGAGTTTCATCGCTTATTGTTTTAGACAGGATACCGGCAGAAATGTTACCCGAGCAGGTTTTATTTTCATGACTCGACAGTCCTAGTGCAACAAGGCGCCCTTCTTGTCGAGGTTCCGAGATCACACTCACTGGACACACCAAACCCGGTGGGACTCGTCTGGGCGAGTGATCGGCTCGTCCCAGAATCTTCTACCTCACAACACACAACACTCACAAGGAAGAGACGACATCCATGCCCTCGGCGGAATTCGAACCCGCGTTTCCAGCAAGCGAGCTGCCGCAGATCCAAGCACTAGACCGCGCGACCACTGGGTTAAGTATCCGGGCAGTTTAACATTCCATATTCTTGCGAAACAAATTGTCTTTCAAGAGCTCAGTGTTTTTAAATACATTAATTTCGACCTACTGGGGTAAGAAAAGCGACCTTTATTATTGGGAAGACGTAACGACGAGAGAGAGAGAGAGATGAAACAGGAGAGATAGAATGAAGGATATGGAAGAGAGGCGAAGGGAATTGGAATACAAATACACAAAATCGTTTCTACTCCTTCGTAGTCATGCAGTTTAATATGGAAACTCAGTGCATTGTGCCTGCGAGTTTCAGTGTTGAGAAATTTGTGAATGGCTGACACAAATAGCGTATGAAGGAAGTGGAAAGAGATGGTGCAGAAGAGAGTAATCGGTTTTAGACTGAAGTAAACTAACGCTAATGAAAACTGAACACGTGACGTTGTTCAGCAAACCGTACAGAATTGGCGAGACATCGGCAGTATGAAATTGAAACCGATCTCTCTCTCTCTCTCTCTCTCTCTCTCTCTCTCACATCGTCTTTAACCCTTTAAAGCACAGCGGTTAGCACATGCACCATCTGCTTTAATAGTAAGAAAACTCGGCGTTTTACGTACTCTGTGTTTTTATGTCTTTCAGTGACTGACCCAGTAAACAGTGACCAGTTCTTTTAATTAGCATACCAACTGATGCACATACATAAAATGTCACATTAAAACACTTAAAATCGCTCCTTATTAACTCATTGATGTATTGTTTGGGTTCTTGTTCTACTGCATAGCTGGGGCCTAGGGACAAGGTCTGAATTTGCTCTCTTGTAAATTTTATGTTAGTTAGGTTGATTAGCCGTGATTAGAATTTAGAGTCATTTTCGTTATTATGTTTAGTGCTTGTTTGATTTGTTAATGCATCTAACTTTTTGTTAAGCTTTTGGTATAAACTATCCACGAGCCTACTTATTTGTTCGTCTATATATTCTTGTATTTGTTGCCACTTACCGTTATATTGATGTGCACCTTGCAGATGTACGCAGTGCAGCCGTTGGTTGAGGTGTTGTTTCTTGGGGTACAAGAATTTAATTTCTTGGTTTATTCTGAACCTGATGGCATTATTTTCGTTGTTACACCGTGCATGTTGTTGAATTACTCAATTATTATACCAACTACTGCACATATATAAAATTTATAAAATTTACACATTAAAACATTAAAAACGCTCCGACATGTTTCGG
>Ga0136643_10007029_pt1 | contig 16218 bp, 12 predicted proteins | sample TergutLab28metaG_FD_96883 | JGI IMG/M metagenome (GOLD analysis project Ga0136643, IMG submission 96883) | Labiotermes labralis P1 segment gut microbial communities from Petit-Saut dam, French Guiana - Lab288 P1 (version 3) (version 3) | ecosystem: Host-associated > Arthropoda: Insects >... | reverse complement strand
CAGGAGCTTGCGACTATTTGTTGCGTTGTGTAGGCTGACTTGAGGCGTGCTGGTGTTATGTAGCGGGATTGTCTGTTGGTGATGTGGTATCCGAGTGTAGGCTGAACCACTAGTGGTTCAGCCTACACATAACACCAGCACGCCTCAAGTCAGCCTACACAACGCAACAAATAGTCGCTAGCTCCTGAAGATGGACGTATTAACGTCTGAAACATGTTGAGCAGTAGATAATAAAGCAAGTGTCATATAGTTGGTCAACTTTTATTCAAATATCAAAATGATGCACGGTCCAATAAGCAGAAGATTTCTTTTGGTCGTATGGAGATTCATACTTTGCTTTCAGTTGGCATAAAGCAGGGAGACTTGTTTTAGTGTTCAGTTTTGCGATAAATACGGATTTCTTTCGAAAGATAATTTAAATATGGAAAATATTTTCCATTATATTTGAACAGTCCCTTTAAATTCGTATATCTTTCTCAGATAAAAGAGCGAATTATACTAACATCTTTATTCCGGACATAAGGCACGAAATGTTCTATTCATAAAGAAATTAAGAGCAAGTTGAAGTGAGGGAACGCCTGCTGTCATTATCTTTTGTCTGTCAGTTTGCTATCCGAACTTGTGAAGATTATGGTATACAGAACCATAAATTTTGTCTGTTGTTTTGTATGGGTGTGAAACTTGGACGCTCACATTGAGGGAGAGACGTAGGTTTAGTGTGTTTGAAAATAGGGTGTTGAGGAGAATATATGGGCCTAAGAAGGACGAGGTAACAGGGAGTGGAGAACGCTACAAGACACGGAGCTGAATGATCTGTATTGTTCACCATATTTATTCGAGTGATCAACTCAAGAAGAATGAGATGGGCGGCGCATATAGCGCGTATGGGGGACAGAAGAGGCGTATACAGGGTTTTGGTGGGGGAAAGAACCACTTGGAAGAACCAGGCATAGATGGAAAGATAATACTAAGATGGAACCTCAGGAAGTGGGATGTGGGGTATGATTTGGATCGAGCTGGCTCAGGATAGGAACAGGTGGCGGACACTTGTGAATGCGGCAATGAACATTCGGGTTCCATAAAATGCGGGGAATTTCTTGACTAGCTGCAAACCGGTTAGCTTGTCAACAAGGACTCTGCTGCATGGAGTAAGTAAGCAAGTATGTAAGCAAGTAAGGGTGTGAGAACGGAGTAGCGTACCCACATAATCAAATACTCTCTGCAGTGATATATCTACACATATAAACCAAGACTTAATGTGCAATGAACTTAACACATGTGTTGGAGGAAGTAAGTATTTTGACATCCAGCAAATTAAGCCAGGGATTCGGAATACACGGAAGCTTTAACGGGATGTTACAGGGGTGCTGATAAGTCCTTAGGATAAGAAACTTAATGACAGCTCGCGTCTCGCTTTTGTTGAAATCGCGCGCGTCCCTGACATGCTGCCGAGTTTATTTCCTTCCTGGTTGGGCTAAGGACTTATCAGCATCCCGGTAAAGGTAATGCAATTCTACCATTCATTACGGCCATCATACTCAGGGACACAATTAAAGGAACTTTCTGTAGAATGTGGCCGTTTTCTTACAACACATTCCTTGGTCGCCACTCACAACAGCCTTGATAAGGCGCAGGAACGTACTTTTTGCGGAACTTTAAACAAACCAAACATTAAGTAAATACATTTTTTATTTTTTCACTTCCCTGGATGTAATGAATTTATCAATAAACATAAAGAAAAGAGAGAAGTAGGGCATTATAGGACAGGGGTTCATTTCCCTAACGGATGAGCAATATTTTATTTTGCCACCATCTCGAAACCGACTCCGCATACTGTCTGTAGCTGACCAGTGGCATTTAGCAAAGTGTAAGAGGTGTTGAAGCCGACAGCTCATGTCTGCCTTGTGCACGGACCTGCACCTCGTCTCCATACATACGCTTGCACAAGAATTTTCAACTTCAACTTTCATGTTTAGTATCATTCTTCCTGAATGCCTCACACAATTACACATACCTGGGTGTAGTTGAGGGGCCGTCACTGATCGCGCTGTTACCACGATTATTACTTCTGTTCAAGACCCGGTCGTAAAGACTGCGACTGAACCCTGACCCCACCTGGCCCGACTTGCTCTCCTGCACGGAATCCTGAAGGTGCAGCTGCTTCTCCAACTGTTCAACTCCTCCTATAAACAGGCGTAAATGTGGTTAAGCGACTCGTTAGTTGTGGACGGGCGTGGCGAGCAGTGATTCCATTTCACCCGCCAGTCCATACCCTGCACGATGTAGACTGGCGGGTGAAGAGGGTACAATGTTAGTCACGCCTACCCAGAGCTCAAGAGTCGGAAGAAAGCCTTATATTATAGCATACAGTCTCTTTGCCTTCTTTTCTGCTTTCCGTATTAACACCCACGCTCACCTGATCGTGACCTCTGTTACGAGCCAATACTCTTAAATACAAGCAAAGATTATTCTCTCTGACCGTAGCTAGCCGTGAGCACACTTACGCTGCGATATTTCAGTCGGTAAAGCGAACGGCTGTCGATCCCGGTGGCCACGAGACCTAACGCATAAGTCTGCAGTCGCTCGCTTGCGGAGACTGCCGTCGTCTGTTGTTAGAGGTCTCTGCGACGGACCGTTCCATCGTCCAGACGATTCCTACCGGGTGTTGTCTGCCTGTGTGTGATCTCGCAACTTCAAATGTGTGGCGGCGTGGAACCGAGTTGGGCTGTTGCCCACAGGAAAGAAACGAAGGAAATGGTTTCAAGAAGGATATCAGTTTTACAGTTTTCTATTCCAAGCAGAGTAAGGAAATTTTTAAGCCGCCCGTTCTGCAGTATTCAGTTGTGCTCCATCCCACTTCAGGGAAACGCCTGCGTTATAATATTAGTATTTAATGCGCCTTGTAACTCTGCAACTCATATTTATTTAAGGCGATGTAATGTAGAAGTTCTCAGATGACTTTGCTTTAATCTGCCTGCAAGTTTTGGGATCCTGAGTTCAGGTCCAATTCCATACATTCGACAGCTATTCATGATTTAAAAAAATACGAAGGGTCAGATTTGTCCCTAATGCCTAATTAATTATCTATCACACTATGAAAGGCATGTGATAGAGCGAAGCTCAATTATTTCTTAACATCAGGTGCTTGGTATATGTAAGAGGGGAACTTCACGCTTTGCTCCCCTTTACCTCCAAAGGAAAAGTCATTGATATAAATTGGAGAGCTGGTTATGAGAAACCAAGATTCCGGTTATACACAGTAATGGAGAGAGAAATATCTGCACAACGCATAAATAAGTTCCCCTATTATCTGGTCGTACATCTGTGGTCTAGTTTCTGGGCCCACTGACTAAACAGTTCAGGGTACATAAAATTTAATTTGTAAGTTGGATGCCTGAGCCTTCACCAAAGTGAACATTCCGCCACATTAATCGATGCATATGAGTTAGTGAAATGCTATTGCCTGTATATAAGAGAACAAGCAGAGTCAGGTTCAGTTCTAGATGCACCTGTTGTCAAAGGTGCTTGGTGCTTTGTCATTGTAATGTCCGGTATTTTTGGGTCGACGATGGGCAGTATAAGTTAAGGGGCTGCAGAAAAGGATAATGCAAATTATAGGGGACGTACAGAAGAAAGTGAAAGATGGGCGGAGGAGATGGCTGAAGGACAAGAAGAAAATATGCAGAAATGAGAGTAAATAAGATAAAAGTGATGAAGATGAAAGGATGAAGCAAGGGAAAAAGAAATAAAGACGTGGAGGACGACGTGCTATGTGCACTGCCCATTAATAGTGTTATGTAAGTGTAAGTGATCTGTGTCATGTATGTATACAGTACGTAGGTGCACTGTGCAGTTCCTGGTGTCTAGAAAACGAGCCCGTAATTGTTGAAAACGTGACAGTGTTCACATGCAACGGAATTTTGTCCTGAACCAGTCGCAGTATAGTAGTGATCGTACCCAGTTTCTTGATCAAATTGATCAGCTCCTTGATAGCCTGTGGGTCTTCCTCCGCTTCATCAACCTCCTCGTCCTCATACTCGTCCTCATCATAATCCTCTTCCTCTGATACGGGTTCAGGTGTACTTGTAGTGGTCGTGGTCGTTGTGGAGGCCGTAGAAGAGCTGATGCGCGTTGTACGGCTGGTGGCAGCGGTGATCGGGGGGGCCTTGGTAGTGGTGGAGCCTGTTTCACCTGACTTCTTCTTGCACACAACATTACGGGCATAATCGCATGAATCGGCTCCTTTGTTGAAGAAGAGGCCTACCAACATTTCAAATTATAGAAATAAGTGAATATGACAACCGAATTGTACGGCCATGGCATATGGTTATCTACAGAAGAAACAGCTACAGAGGTACACAGCTCAGTGCGCTATTCTGTGCAGAGTGTAGGAAGCAGCAGACAGGCGTGAAGGAAAGAAATGGGTGAAATAAAAAAAAATTATATTGCAATTGACTTTACGATTTTATATGTACGAAGGTCAATCAGATGACAATCCTTACAAACGCTGTACACAATCGAGACCCTAGAGTGTGCAGCTGTAGATGCTTCAAGTCGTCAGTTTCCTTAGAAGCTTGTACCGTGTATGAAGAACCTACTGAGTGCAGCTGTAGGCACAGCAAGTTATCAGCTTGGGTTAGAAGCATGTACTGTGTGTGGAGACCATACTATGTGCAGCTGTAGGCACAGCAAGTCATCAGCATGGGTTAGAAGCATGTACTGTGTGTGTAGAGACCGTAATGTGTGCAGCTGTAGGCACAGCAAGTTCTCGTTGTGGGTTAGAAGCATGTAATGCGACCATTCTTTTACACTACTGTGTATAGAAGGGGTGTCTAATAATGCGCTTTTCTTTTATCGCGTTCCTGGTCAAGTTAGCTTCCACAGCGTTTGCTGGCTTTCTATGCGATATGCACACGTGTTGTTGCCTTCTTGGTACAGCGACAAAGTCTTTTTACTTCTGTACTTTTTATTTACCGGAGTCTGAAATCAGAACTGCTGTAGAATCAGTTGCAAGAAATATGGAAATAGGTACATCAGCTGTTACCTGACGGACATGTGAACTGGTGCGCCACAATACCCAGGTTTGACGGTCCGCTGTCCAGGCACCAGAAGTACTTCTTGCAGTCCCGAGGATGTGGGAAGAATCCCTCGTCCCTACACTTGAAATCTGTCCAGAAAACAAAGGGGACGGTTAAAAAAAATTATGAATTGGAACATCTGAGTGTTCGAATGTTTCAAGGTCACACGATCCGCAGTTCTAATGGACGCAGCTCAGCAGAGAGCCTTCATGAAAACGTCAACTAGAATATGTTGTTAAACTTACCACTGCCTGGATCAGGTGTCGTGGGTGGTTCTGGAGTGGTCTGTGGGTAGTTGTATACCGGTGTGGTGCTGGTGGTGCTGGTGGTGCTGGTCGTGCTACTGCGAGCCGGTTTTTCTTGGTGCCGCCGGCTGGACGGACGTTTCTTTCGGAGCCCACCCTGAGAATTCTGACGCCCGCTGCCCGTTCCCGCATTGCTGTTGTTATTGCTATTGTTGGGCGGACGTTTCGGCCGTGTCTTGTTGCTGCCACGAGATGGCGTCACCGACACGACGTCGTTAGATGTCCTAACAACGCACAAATTTATTTCAGTGTCGGTTGAGATACGATGGAGCGCAGCTTGTGGCGTAAAGCAGTTACAGTGCTTTATACCATAAGCTGTAAAACCAGTCTAGTGCTTCTGAGGATGGGCGAAATTATCGCCCGAAACATGTTGAGCTGATTGAAGTTATTAATAAAATTATTATCGTTGCATCTTAGTTGGCTGTTTGTATTATTGCATTTATTTCCATGTTTAATTCATTAAAGCTGCTATATATATATAGGCCATAGTAACGGTATAGGGAACCCCAATAGCTCAGTCGGTACGGTCCGGAGTTCGAATCCCCACAAAGAGAGTGGATTTTCTCCAGAACTGTCCAGACCGTCCCGGAGGCTCAGTCAGTCTCATATTGGCTAGGTGCCGGGGTTCATTTCCGGGTGTGAAGCGGCAGCGGCGTGAAGCTTACCACTCACCTCCATTTAGTGCCGAGGTTAAGAATGAGTGGAGCTATACCTCTACTCCCTACATACGCCTTCCTGCCTTGAACAGGTACAAAGTTTCTTCATAGTAAACTTGTAAGGTCTAGGATGACTCGAAGTTTTAGATAGCCGCTTCGAATCCTGTCACAGGTGTACACGTGGACTTGTATTTGGATTTTATATGTTGAGTTTCCTCCTGCACGTGGATCTGCAGGCTGGCGATGAACAGATTTATTAGTGCAAAAAAGTTATTTAAACTTTTAATTAATTATTTATTAATACTAAATCTCAAAAAGTGGGCCCGGTAGCTCAGTCGGTATAGCGACTGACTACGGGCTAGACGGTCTGGGATCGAATCCCGGTGGGGACGAGATATTCCGCCCGGCCAGACCGGCCCTGGGGCCCACCCAGCCTCCTGTAGAGTGGGTACCGGGTCTTTCCCGAGGGTAAAGTGCGGCCGGGGCGTGCTGCTGACCACTCACCCCCTTCTAGTGCCGCGGTCATGGAAGAGTAGAGCTATACCTCTACCGACCCTCTGGGCCACACCGGGCCTGTAAAGGGATCACTTTACATTTAAATCTAAAAAAATCTGTAAAACTATTCATGCTGACTAAAGTACAAGACTGAATACCTTATAAACAGGCTCATTTACTTATTACGGAATATCCTGCTGAAAATAGAGGAGGTTCATAAAATGTACGTCAGCAATTACATAATTTATGCTTGTTATGGAAGTACTAGAAATTACCTGTTACAAATCTCCGACTTTCTTGACCCCTGGTGAACATGTTGTTAAAAACTGCCCGAAGTTCTGTTACTGAGCTACAGTTAGTGCGAGAATGTGTCCACTGTGTTTTTGTGTGAATTTATTTTACCCGAAAAGAAGACACGTCCAATTATGCTTGTCGGAGTGATAGCACAGAACATTTCGGGTTTAAGATCACGTAAGAAAATCTTATTCAAGAATCTGGGGATTATCTACCAACCAATATGTGTTATTTTGAGTGCCAGTTGAAATAATTTCACTTACTAAATAAGTTAGCGACGTTTCACTTCTGTACCATATACACTGAGCCACAAAACGAGTTACAAAACCGTACCGTGGCAGCAAATTTTTTCGTGGTCACTTATTCTGACCGTAATTCAAACACAGGGAACTGACTAATAAATTTACAACGACACTTTTCATGGAATTTCATTCTTACACAATTTTCCGCTGTAAGAACCCTCTGTATTACGGTTTATTGAAAGTCACTAATAATAACGAAGGTAACAAAAGCAACAACAATTTAGTTCACAACAGAAACTGTTTATGCTGTGTCTTCTTCATACACAGGAACAGCCAGGAAAACTGAAGTGCCTTACGCGTACCTTCAGAACCTGAATTAATCCGAAGACGTGTCCATATGTGTGTATACGCCTGCAGAAGTGAAACGTTATCGAAAGCGAAGGGCCCAGAAGATCGGGAGCGAGTCGTACGTAGTCGGACACCCTAGCTGACAGTGCTGGGGTCTCATTACAGTAAACACTGTGCATTTATTTTGTTACATGAAAAGTATCAAATGGCAGTCCCATTACAGGCCCGGAGGGACCCAGAGGGTTCCAGGAAGTTAAGGTTCCCAGATTTCGTGACAACACCACAGGATGGTGGTAGGTTGTCAGCCTCACTCGTCGGCCGCCTTTACCCCCAGGAAATACTCCTGGTACTCATTTCTGTTAGAGGATGAGTCCACCCCAGGTCCATAATGCGAACGGAAGGATTTTATGTCAATAAAAAAATCCAATGACACCAGCTGGATTCGAACCAGCGACCTTCCGATTTGTAGCACAACACCTTAACCACTGTGCTACCGCGGTCCCCACGAGAAGTATTAAAAAACTTAAAATCCTCGTAGTCAGCGGCCAGTCGTATGTTTTGTCAAGGGAAAGAATCTCATCCACCCTAAATATAATGACAAGGGAATGTAATACAGTTTCTGGCTGGTTATGGCTATAACAGAGTTCAGGTGCCGGTGGAAGGTAAATGCGGGCAGTGGAGGAACGTTGAATAGCAAGGAAACCCCAAAGATAGAGAAACCTCATTTCATCTACATCGAATCCTTCGTCAAGATAACCAGGATAGAATCAGAGACTTTGTAGGCACAGTGATAAGAAGTGCTGGGTGTGGATTCATGTTCTTACAAAGTTTGGTTTCCTTTGTCACCGCAGAATTTTCTTGTGGTGCAGGCAAACTAAAGTAGTTTTTTATACGCACCTTCTGAAGACGGTCCACACAGTTTGTGTACCTTGTACTTACCCTGAGCTGGCCAACAGCGCCTCCTTTCCTGCCTCTATCAGTGGGTACGGACGCCCGTGGCATTTCCCGCGGAAATCGTCATTGTCGATGGACCAGAACATGACGCCACCCAGTCCGTTATCACTGACGTACCGCGACTGTTGGAGCATGCCGGAGTTACAGTATGAATGATATTTACAGAAAAGCGTACAGATAGGGAAGATAATTTCATGGAGTTGAGGCCTTCTCCTAATTAATCCAGCCCAGAACCGATTTCTTCGAGGACATTACAATAGTGCCTTTTCATCTGCAACAAGGTGTTTCGAAATGGTCTCTCTTCTTCGGTTTTTCCCATTGCATTTTGCGTAAATTTCTTTTCTCCCCATGCATGCTACCCAATCCATCCACCTATTGTTTAGTGTTTAGTGAAAAAAACCATATTTAGACCACATTTATGTATAAATTTTAAGTTTAGGCATCTCCGTTATGTACTACAATCATATGAAATAGGATAAAATAGTTGAACACAACTGTGAAAGTTTTATTAGCTAAGTAGTAGTATAAGCAATAAAAACTACATGTTTCGGCCTACCTAGTAGCCATCATCAGGTAGCAGACGGATGTAGCCTGATGATGGCCACTAGTTAGGCCGAAACATGTAGTTTTTATTGGTGATGCTACTACTTAGCTAATAAAACTTCCACAGTCTTATTTGACTATCTTATCTTATTTTATATTTATGTATAAATTTTCTTGAAAGTAACGATAAAATGTCATTAATTGTACGTTCTCCAATAAGAACACCAGTAATTTTATGGCTGCCCAAAATTTTGGGTTCCATAAAATCAGGGCATTTCTTCACCAGATGAAGAACTGTTAATTTCTCAGGAAAGGTCGCGGGCCACCAACTTATACATGCAGTAACACGAACAAAATTGCCGAACAGTTTCAAAGAAAATTTGTGTACATTTTCAACAATCACATGATAAAGTCAACATGAGTGTCTGATATTTCCATGCTATAGGAGCCTAATAAACTAATGGTATGAGCTTCATATATCCATACTAAATATCCTAATAAACTAAGGACATGAGTCGCATATTTCCATGCTAAAAAGCCCAATAAACTAAGGATATAAATCGCATATTTCAATTCTAGAGACTCTAATAAACTAAGGATAAAATTCTCATGTTTCCAAGTGTCTAACAAACTAAGGATATGAGTCTCATATTTCCATGATAAACTAAGGATATGAGTCTCATATTTCCATGATAAACTAAGGACATGAATCTAATACGTCCAACCTATAATTAAGGGTATGAGTATCATGTCTGCATCCTAGAGAATTTAATAAACTAAGGATATAAGTCTCATATTTTCTTCCTAGGCATCCTGATAAACAAAGGATATGAATCTCATTTATCCATGCTCGATAGTCTAATAAACGAAGGATACCAGTCACATATTTCCATGTTAGAGGGCTTAATAAATTAAAAATGTCTCTTATATCGATGCTAGAAAGCCTAAAAAGTTAAGGATATGGGGTTCATATTTTCATGCTAAGGACCCTCATAACCTAAACATGTCTCATATTTCCGGATAACAACGTCTTACCTTCAGCTTGACGATGTCAATGTCGTCGTAACCGACCCACTGGTTGCCCTTGTAAGCGTAAGGTCCCATGGCGTTGGGGTTAGGATGCTCTACCTTCCACTCTCTTGACTGCAGACTCTCGCATATCTACAGTTAGACAATAATCAGAATCCTGGCGTTTACCACATGGCGGCGCTTGCCATGTGTTTTGTTGGCTCAAGATCCCTGGCGGAATCCAAAGGAAACCGAGAATCCCAAGCTTATGAGATGTCCAAGTTCTGGAGGGTAAATGGTTTTATATCGCTGTAGTGAGGCAGCGAGCAAGTACCGTGGTGACACGAGCGACCGAAGCTTTCCCATCTGCCACCTTTAGTGTAAACCCGTTACTTCTCTACCAGTATATCGAGAAGTGCTTGTCGCTAAACAAGGTTATTATTATTATTATTATTATTATTATTGTTTCACTGCTTCTTGTCACAGGCCCCTTCTTCCTGGTACTTCTACTCTAACAATGGCAATCTCCACCGCCCGGTTTTAAATTTTGGGCTGCAGTACTTTCTATGTTATGTGTGATGTACTGAACCTATTGAATGTTTACCTACTATGGCTTCCAAATTTTTCTTCATACACGCTGTTACTATTCAGGTTATTATTAATATTATTATTATTATTTTGAAGAGAATGTTTAAAGTGCTGGAGGTTAAACCAGCTGCTTGATTTAGACTCAGTGTGAAAGAGATGAGTCAAAACAAGAATTGTACAAGATGTTTGAGTAGGAAAATAATATGCAAATGTTGCCTTTAGGCCTAAATCTGCACTTCTACATATTCTTATGAGTGAAGTGATTTTAGCATAAAGGGTGTATGGCTACACGCCAACTGCTATTATATGTTATATTTATGTGTTTATAGCTGGAAACTTTTGTGTTTTACACTTGCAGGTAGAATTTAAGTATTGTAAAGACTGAGACTTCAACATAATCCAATTGTATCTATAAACTTTACCTTTTATCTTCTTATGTGTACTGCCCAAAGATGGCTAACTGATTAGCCGAAACATGTAGCTTTGTTCGTATAAATAATATATGTTTTGTTTGGAGAATTGTAACTCGGGTTTTCATGTTAGTGTCTGAAACACGTCTGAGGTGAATCACCGTAAGATAACAATTCAGAAGATATCATCAGACCGGTACCTCGTAATATGCGAGGTATCCTTTCTCCCGCGTGGCGTCGCCCTGTTCGCCTGGACCGTCAGCTGGTGAACCGATTTCCGTGGCGAGCGGGTTGAGAAGAGTGTAGGAGCGGCCGTATGTCGGTATGCCTACCACCAACTTGTCTCGATCCGCCCCAAGCTTCACGTAGTGGTTTACAGTGTAATCCTGTACACAGACTTCTTATTTATTAAATTGTTTAAATTCAGTTTATATAATATATGTAAATGTAAAGCTACACAATATATGAAGTCGTACAGAATGAGTGGCTGTATACATCCACTCATTCCGTACCTCGACAATGGATGAAGATAAGTGGCCAGCTCCACGCCCCACTACCTCCTTCCCCAGGGCAAGAAACTTATGTGACCGTTGACAATGAGCTTCTGAACTACTCTGGACGTTTTGCCGCTGCCGGGACTCGAACCAGATACAGCCCAGTCGCTACACCGACCGAGCCATTTCTGTGTTATAATTATTGGGTCAAGTCCATTGATATGTATGATCACGCTTCATTATTTCCATCAGCTACAAGCCCACATCAAAGTGTCACGCTGACAGCCGAATCGCGACTTTGAACTTGCCAACGCATAAGATTATTGCCTACTGGTGCATGACACCGTGTAGTCTCTCACAAATTTACCAAAGTTTCGAGGTGAACACTCTCTCCATCTTCAGGATAGAATATTGAACAGTATTTGTCTGCAATAAAGATGGAGGCAGTAAACTTTTCAGGAAGTGTAACAAGTTGGGACTAGACAACACGGCGTCACAGCTGAAGGACAGTAGTCATCATATTAACCGGTGTGAGAATCGGAAACGTCACATGCCGATATAAGTACAGTACATTGAAGAATATTTCGTGCATGAATATGTTTAGCTCCAATACTGATACATAAAATATAAGCGAATGTTTAGTGCTGTCTGCAGTCTCCCGGTCGACATGTTTACCTTTTATATTCCACAAATGAACTTCAATAACATAAGATGCAGATAATTTCTGAGTTCCATCATACAATTTTCAGACCTCAATTTTTAGATTCGCTGATATCACTCCCACATCAGAAGCTCTTAGAACCTACAACGATGCACATTTATGACAATAAATTAAAGAGAAAATAGAATAGAAGTTATCAGGAGAGACACACAAAATAACGCAGACGCCATATTTGATATCGTAAGGCCATCTTTATTTAAGAAACGACGAAAAGTGAGACAGAGGAGTAAATTTAATGAAATAAGCATAAATTCCTTCAGTTCTGTTTCTTTAATGCATTGGCTATTGTGATCATGCCATGATCCATTTGTCTCGTCCTCATTTTTGATAAAGAGATAAGAGAAATTAAAGTAAATTTTGTCTTGGAGCAGAAGAGGCTCTGAGTATGGCATCCTAACCATTATGTATCGATATAATTTCTAACAGGCGTTTTAAAATGTGGCAGCACCCCGTTTGTAATTTCGCTGTGATGTTTGCGGTTATGCGTCAATCAGGTCTGTCCATTGCGCTGTATCTCCAAAACAAGCTACACTCATTGCGCCGGTCAAAGCAGTTGCCAGGTGGCAGAGTAATATTTACCTATGCGACTTTATAATAAAACAGAGATTTCCAAACCTTTTGATTGTAGGGGCCCCCTTTTAACGTTGGTAAAATTTTGCTGATGACCACTTGCTAAATTATGTATCTGTAAAGCAAATTTCACTCTATAGCAGGCCACGAAGGCCCAGGAGGGGAGTAGTGGTATAGTTCTAAAAGATAAAGCAGTCCAGTTGGAGGCCTGGAGTGGCCCAGAGGGTTCCAGGAAGTTAAGGTTCCCAGATTACGTGACAACGGCACAGGATAGTGGTAAGGTTGTCAGCCTTACGCACCGGCCGCCTTTACCCGCAGGAAATGCTCCTGGTACTCATTTCTATTAGAGGCTGAGTCGACCCGAGGGCCATAGCGCGATCGGAAGGATTTTATGTCAATGAAAAATTCCAATGACACCAGCTGGGATCGATCCAGTGACCTTCCCCTCTACCCAAAGAAAAGCGAATATATTATTTACGCCCCGCCGGTAGCCTGAAATTACAAAAAGAGATTCAGTAGCTAAGAGCTGCTGTGAAATTACTAATAATGTTCGGCGAACTGGCATTTCATTTATCACAATAAAACCACTTTTGTCAAAGAGCGGTGTAACTGCGGCACGCAGCATAGAGACCACGTATTTGTGGATGTTTTGTAACAGACCGCGACCCTTGTGAGTCAGCAACACACATGTTCAGAATCACGGTCCTGAAATATGGGCGTGTGGGGAGGGGGGGGGCACAGATAGTTGACTTTTTGACGGTTTAGTACACAAGATATTGGACCGTCGGTCCTCAGTTAGGATTTTTCTGTGACGCAATGATGTCGTGGGTGTAGTGCTCTCAAAACATGGTCCAGCATTCGCCCGGATATCTTGCGTACCGACACCGGGACCCAATCGGATATTTTGTGTACCCACACAATGACCCAACACAATGTCGGACTATCTTTATCGTTGCACCGTGCATTTTGTATATTCATTAAGTAACGCAACAACAAAAGCACATATTTAGTCTTTATTAATCTAAACTTTACATTAAAACACTTAAAACGCGCCTACATGTTTCGATCATACGATCATCCTCAGGGAGCATACACTGTTCCTTCCTAAAACTACATTTTAAAAAACACTGAGTGATTAACTTCGTTATGTTAACTTGGTGCTGTGGCAGCATGTCTGTAAGTATAAATGTATTTATTATTAGAGTGCCAGAACAATATAGTAAGAGTTGAATATTCAACTCTTACTATATTGTTTTGACATTCTAATTAATTTTAGATTAATAAAGACTATATATGTGCATTTGTTGGTGTGTTACTTAAATGAATAAAACAATATCGGACGTTATGTGTACCCAAACCCTGACCCAACACAATATCGGATGTTATGTGTACCAAACCCTGACCCAACACAATATCGGACGTTATGTGTACCGAAACCCTGACCCAACACAATGTCGGGAGTTATGTGTATCCAAACCCTGACCCAACACACTGTCGGACTTTTTGTGTACTCACAATGCTAAGCTGAGCGTCGAAGTTGTACTCTGATTCTTCCTCCAGTGGGTAGAGTGGCGAGTGGTGGTTAACTGAGGGCTCGAAGGCCGAGTGATAGTCGTAGCTCAGGATGTTCATGAAGTCCAGGTATCTGTATCACAGAGTGAGTTGCGTCTGAGTCGCTTGTAGCCTGAACAGGGAACAGGCTGCTTTGCCGCAACACCCCTAACCTACCCCAAGACTACGCAGTGTTAGAGACTCTAATAACCACAGTGCACATCATCGCCACTCTTATGATCTGAAACACACTTGTCTTTCGGAATTTTATTTACTTTGTAATAATTAATAAAAGTATCGAATTATAATTTTACCTGAAGCTTTCAAACCTTGAACATGCGACATTTGCTTCCTCTACATTTCTATAGACCCCATAGAGCTTGACATTTATCTTGCTTTTGTGTTGTTGTTTGTTTCCTTGTTTTTAGTAAGTTGAATGTTTTGTTGGGGGTGATGGGAGGAATAGCTTTTAGCTCCTCTTTGTTTTTGTATATTTATTTATATTTGTTTTGATTCATTTATTTTGGTTATAACATTAAATTACCTTAGTGATAAGAGCATTGTCTTCCTTGAGATTCTTATTGGCGGGGAGGTTTGCGACCTCGATATTCAGTTAAGGTGAATTTTCGGTGCTGGCGCTGAATGTGATTAGGTCTGTTCGACCTTTAAAATCTTACATGATCTGAGTTCAGACCGGCGTGAGTCAGGTTGGTTTCTACCTATAATGATGTTTTATACCTTAGTATGAGAGGACCGGGTATTTGGAATAATTTTAATTGTATACGATTTTCATTAATATTGTTACTCTTTTGGCAAATAAGTGCAATGGATTTAGAATCTATGAATGTAAAGTTTTTATTTTACAAGTGCAGAATGTTGGATCTTTTTTTTATTATTATCTTTGTTGTTTGTTCGGAGAAACGCGCCGCTCCCCCCTTTAAAAGTAGAAGAATAAACAGTAAAGTGATGCCGTTACAGGCCAGGTGTGGCCCAGAGGGTGGGTACAGCTATAGCTCTACTGTTCTATGACCGCGGCACTAGAAGGGGGTGAGTGGTCAGCAGCACACCCCGGCCGCAATTCACCCCCGGGAAAGACCCGGTACCCATTTTACAGAAGGCTGGGTGGACCCCAGGGCCGGTCTGGACGGGCGGAAAATCTCGTCCCCACCGGGATTCGATCCCGGACCGTCCAGCCCGTAGTCAGTCACTATACTGACTGAGCTACCGGCCCATCCAGTAGAAGAATAAGGGAAAGAAAGTTACAGATATGGCGAAGGGAAGGGAAGGGAAGGGAAGGGTCGAGTGGATTTGTGGCTGCGAGCGAGCCAATGGGAGGCGGTGAGCCTTAATATTGTTTGTTGTCTTTGAGGGAAGGGACGTATGTGCCTTCCTTTGTTCTCGCAGATTATTCTTCTACCTTGAAGATGGAAGCTTCTTGTTCTACCGAAACCATACTAACTACAAACAAATTTCACAGCTTTGTGTGCGAAGCGACCCAAAACTTCATATTTACTACCGTGACGAAATAAAATTCCATGTGTAATTGTGCCCTTTGTTTCTATGGATATGAAATTCCAATATTGAAAGTCCACTTGTAATTCTACCCATTGTTTTTATGGATGTGAAAGTCAGTATTGAAATTCCACGTGTAATTGTATCTGTTATTTGTATGGATATGAAAGTCAGTATTTCAATCCACATAATACACTAACAAATGCACAATAGTGAAATGTGTTTTATCATATACATATTATTAATACCTGCATGTTTTGGTCGGTGTTGGGACCTTCACCAGAACACTGCTGTTCTACTATGTAACTTTAAATATTCCTTTAACCTTTAGACGCCTGATGTCAACTATAGTGGTCGTACCGCACCGCTAACCTCTAAAGTTGCACTTTATATATTTATTCAACAAATATAGGTACTGAATATTTTAAACATGGTATATACTTTCCGTT
>Ga0136643_10007026_pt1 | contig 16220 bp, 15 predicted proteins | sample TergutLab28metaG_FD_96883 | JGI IMG/M metagenome (GOLD analysis project Ga0136643, IMG submission 96883) | Labiotermes labralis P1 segment gut microbial communities from Petit-Saut dam, French Guiana - Lab288 P1 (version 3) (version 3) | ecosystem: Host-associated > Arthropoda: Insects >... | reverse complement strand
GGCCAAGTACAAAATGTGCCTGGACCCCCGACGCAATATCCCCCCCCCCCCCCCAATAATTATTAACGACGTTACTCCCAGATCTCATAACAATGATCCGGAATACTGCCTTTTGTCAAAGGAATGAAATCCAGTACGAAAGAACTAGCAAGAAATTTTAATATTCTGCACAGTTTACATCCCCCTACCCACCGCGGGAGCCGCGAGGTCTTCGGGAGCCCACCTACGCCACTGACTCTCACAATTTTCTACCCCCGTAGCGCCGACATCAACCATATCGATGGCAAAACAAAACTGAACGCAAAATGGCAGCGTCATCGTATCAAACATCAACATCGAACACAGCCTTCTTTAAGCATTTTCCCTCTAATGACAGAAGTGAAAAACGTCAGCAGTAGCAGTAAACAGTCACGTTTCTTACCGCCAGAATTTAAATTTCACAAAAATCACGTCAAAATTCAACGTCACTTTTAATTGTAAAGTTCGTTGAAAGTGAGGGGGGGGGGGGCAGAGCTAAGGCATGCCACAGCTGAAAGCAGACATAACTGACAAAATCCGCTTAGAATCTGACAGCACTACATCTACTGCCACGGTCTGCATTCATATATTGAGAACGACAGTTTATTTACCAGTCCCCTAATCAGAAGGCCTGATCATTTGCTGAATTGTGTGCCTGCAGGCTCACGTTTTCTCACCTATTACAAAATAATAGTTTTGAGACCCATTTCACACAAACATAAGACTGTAGAAACAAAATACAGAAACCTGTGTTTGAAAGACATGAGACTGACTTTATCTCAAATTCCGAGCAGTACACATACATACATTAGGGCTCAAATGCTGAAAAATAAATAGGCATTCCCCTGGTCAACTGGGAATGCAAAACACCCAAATATGCACACAGTACAACAGAAATTCAGTGCTGAGATCATGTAGGTCCAAAACGGGAGGAAACTACCACAGCAAGTTGCTTGTGGTTTCCAAAAGTGACCCAATTACAAAATAACAAGCATTTATCATGAGAGATGCAAATTACAGAAGCTCGGAGATAGGGATGGGAGAGCTAAAGGAAAAACAGCTCCCATAAGCGGATGCCAGGGCAAGAGAGAGATGGGTAGTAATTTGAGCAGTAATGGTGACTTTGTATACGCAAACTTAATGGGTTAAATGAGGTGAAGGTAAATTACTTTAAAAATGTGAGACGGCAAATCTAAAAGAGAAAGAGGAAAGAGTGGAATTTTATCAAACAAGTGTAGCTTATGAATTAGCAGCAATTATGGTTCCATTACATTGAAGACTATGAAGGTATATATATGTATAGTTTCTCTCATCTCTAAATGTGTAACGTCTTTTAATAATGAAACACTACAGGCAGAATTCAGGGAGATGATACGTGGCAATGAATTGTAGACACACAAGTGGAAACCAGGGCAACCATAACTGCCCGACAGGAGAATCTCAAGGTCTAAAACCATTACTACTGGAACCAGTTAATGGACATGGTCTTTAATGTCCAATTAAATGGCACTGTCCCTCCTACTTCGTGGTGTTCCAAGTCGGTAATTACCCAGGGATTTTCCCACCAAACGTTTCTATGCATTACATGTCTATTCCACCCAAGCGACACGCCCAGCCAGTCATATCTTGGCCACCTTCACTGTATTGTGTGACTATAAACCACAGATTACCTCAATCTGTAATGTCATCATATTTTTCCAGGCACTTCGTACTCAAAGATCCATATCACACACAACATTACCCACTGTCTGCATATATTTTGCTTTACTGCAAGCCATACGCTTTGTAAATGGGATTTATCTCAACACATCATTCAGAGGGTGACCCCAGTGAAGGCAAAATCCATCCAGACTGGCCCTGGGTCTCACCCAACCTCCTCCAAGGAGTATCTGGACCCTTACCAGAGGTAAAGCAGCCTGGGCATGGTGCTGACCACAACCATCCTAGTGCCGAGGTTAGAAGTAGAGCTATACATCTACTCCCCTTCTGTACCTTCATGACAGGTTATAGGAGAAATTTACTGTCACCTCAACACTATTACAAGCAGTCAAATTTCAGTCTCCATCTACAGATAAAAAATAATGAGCAAAATTCTGAAATATTACTAACGCATATACACAGGGTATTGTATATGGTTGACGGCGTGTGTGTTTACGTGTGCATGTACATTAGGCAAGAATATACAGGTAAGTCAATGACATTAGTTAAGAACAGGGCCAGAAGACAGCATCAGTACATGGCAGTGAAAGGTACCTACTTCAGTCAGTACTACAGTCTCAATCTTTGCCACCATACACATTACACAGTGTGACATTACACAGTGTGACATTCAAAGACCTCATGATTTCAAAGTGTCTCTAAGAGATGTAAGTGTAACAAAATTCAGCTGAATGGTTATCCATGTACACTGTAGCTAGTGATTGGACCGGTTAAATTTTCCAGCTGCAATGCATGTAGGCATTCGATTAATATCCAATGAATACATCCTTTTTTAGCAACAAAGTTAAGGAATTGCCTCTAATACATTCACACACAATCAAAACAAATCACAAAGTTGGATCACCAGCCCAATCCCCTAGCACACAAATTTAACCACCCACAGAGAGAATTCAGGCCTTATGAAAAGTTAAGGAAAAATAAAAAACTCCACACTAACCATCAGAAATTGCATCAAGGATATTATAACTGAACATGTGACCAACCAATGTGTTAATATCCTTTATGAACGACATAAAGGTAGAGGGCAATAAAGTACCAAGCATGAACCCATATTCAAGGTAGTATGAGATACCAAACAGGGACAGCACTGAAACAGAATCAAAGACAGAAAGTCAAGTGAGGGGCATGTCTACATACACGACAGGAAGGAAGTTTCATTTAGAGATGCACTACACAATTACTCAACTTTGATGCAGATTAAACAGCCAGGCAGCAATTAAATCTAGAACACAGGCCAACTACGTGGCACATCATACTCAAACAGCTGTCACTTCCTACAGTAAACAAGTTAGAAACAGCAATAAACAAATATTTGATACAAGGTCAACTAAAAGGAAACAAAATCAATTATATAAGTTCTTATGAGAAAAGGAGGATATTAACACATTCCTACCACAACAAACAAATCTGGAGAAGTTTACACTTTCAAGCACTTCTTGACACTGGCACACAATAAAATTTTATCAAAGAAGACACATTTCACATGATTCCTGCAAGTTGTTGTGAACTACACACATTACGAGTTCCACAACATGGTATGCTAACTGCTGCCATTTAACATCTGCTTAAAGCAGATTACTCTTTCTGTGCAGATGTCATCACTACTGCTGTATCTGTCATTCATACACTAATTCAGTAAGTTTATCACATGCAACTTACACAACTCAATTTAATAAAATACTTAATTATCCAAGACAATAGTTAAAAGTTTGTCACCTTCAATGGTGTACAATCCAGCAAGTAACTGATTGCAAATTTCACATCAAAGCATTAAAAAAGTTAAGAAATGTTAATTCATAATGTACCCATAACTATTACGGCATATTAACTCCTGCAAAAATCCCAGTAACCATGCAGTTAATGACGCAGTTCTTATCTCTCACAATTATAGCACTGTTGCTAAGCCAGGGCTGCACAAATGCCAGTTGCCATGTGGCCCAGGCAAATGAACTTAGTACAGTGGCACATAAAATTTGTGGGTCCTCAGTGTGGAACTTGTTTTCGTGCACAAAGGGCCCATCAATTAAGGCCTAGGTGCATTGAGACCGTGAGGTCCCAAACCCAATTGCAATCAATCAATGGAACTTGTTTCATGACACCTTTCTGATACCAGGAATTTTGAGGTAGCTGCTAGATTTCTGGAAAATTTGTTTACCCCTCTTCTAATCTATGGATAAAATGCAAAGTGTCTGGAAAACCACATTTCCATTATTGGTACAAAGAATTTAAAGTAAAGGAAGAAAAGTTTTATTTTTCCCACTTGCACGTGGGTCCAACTTATGACAGAAAATGTGTACGTGCAGAGAACTGGCATACTGCACAAACGCAAATGGAAATTCAAATACCGATTCCCAACAAAACACAGATAGGTCATAACATAAAGTAGTTTCTGACCCACGAAAACGAAAATTTAAATGGCTTGACGACTGTTAAAAACTCTCAGGAATAAAATTTCATGAAGATCTGTCACACATGCAGTGGTAGACAGTGACTTTGGCACCCTGCATGGATGTCAACGTGTTTAAAAATAATTTATAGTTGAAGTATTCCTAAAAGCAGTGTCTGTTATATATAATAATTTCAAGCTTCTTATTATGTACAGCCCACTACAAAAAATTACCGAATGCAGAGGAGAAATGTGCATAACTGAAAACACCCCTCACTATATAACAACTGGAAGACAAAAGTGACGTCTCATAAAAGTAATATATCATTAAAAATGCAGCAGAACCAAGTACATAAGTATAAAAACATGTGACATAATTTTAGGTCTACAGGAAAACACTGACTTAATGTAAATTTAGGGTGCAATCAGTAATCCAATGTGCAAACATGTAGGCTAAGGTCAATGACAGGTTTTATCACTTGGCATTCTATTTTTGCTTGTCATTAACAGACGGAAGGCCGGTAACCTTTTTGATATCATTTAACAAGCTTCAGACATCTCCTGACTACCAAGCTTTTCTATCCTTTGTTTTCCATGAAAATAGCTCAGTCAAAACAGCCACAGTACCAATGTAAACAGTCATTCCACATGAAGAAGCAAGGAGTTTCACTGCCCACATAAGTGGTCAATAAATCATTATCATTATGTGTATACGTTACATTTTTAATTTTTTTAAACCATTCACAACTTTTTACATTTAAAATTATGATTGTAAATCCCATCCTACCTTAATAATAACTCTCCTGGCTGATTCAATTCCATAAATGTCAGCAATTCTATGGATGTCATTTGAATACAGTCGGTTGAGGTCAAGAAGCTTGTCATATTTAAACATTTCCTGAAAGAAAAAATGGACTACAGGCATCACCAAACAAATTATCATGCAATATATAATGTGCTGAATAGAAAATTCACCAGAAACTTCATACAGTAAAATCCATAGGACCAAAACATTTTCAATTTGCTGTGTGAGGCACAGGCAGTGCACACATTACTGTACTGGATGTTTCGAGGACCTAGGACACAGATTTTACTGCATATGCTGCTGTTGCAAGTAAAAATATATGACAAGCAATCACAATACTTACACATGCGTGTATGTAAATCCACAGAACTGGGCAAACAAAAGCAGTTTACTGGCCACATCTGACTATTTACATTTGCTTAATGCACTCCACCATGTCTATTATACAAACAAATAAATCTAAAATTCAACTTTTACAGCTCTTACATTAGTAAGTACAATACATTACCATATTTACATAAGTATTGTAAACAATATTGTAAGGAATCAAGATTTTGTTCCCAGTAAACTGATGCATGATATTTTGTACTTACAAAATTTTACATTTTTAAACTTTATGAATCAGCCTGATTAAGACTGAATAATTTGAAACATATGTACCTACAGTCAATGTGAACAAGATTTATTTACCAATAAAGGTTGTGATGGACAGTGCACAAGTTCTGTTTGTTAATACCCTTGAATTCTGCTTAAGTTTCTAACTTAACATCAAAATACGCTGAACCATGTAATTATTAATACATGAAAAAAATTTAAATTTAAATATTTACCTGGAAGTTAATGCCTTCTGTCTTCAATGACAGCACTTGTGTGTCTGGGTTGACATATGTAATGGCCCTCTTAAGTGATGGTACTTCCCAGATGACTGAATTAGCAGCCACCTCTTGCAGAACATCTGTTAAATCAAACCGCTTATAATGCAATGGAATCTGCAAACAAAAATTTAATGATTTTTAAAATGTAATGCAATTAAAATGAATGTAACACTGTATATAACACACACTTCCTTCCATTTATAAGCCACAAAGACTCCACAATACAAATTCATTTATGTTTCTTACTTAAAACACACTTTAAAACTAAACCTGGAAAAAAGTGTACATTGTTTTTTTGTTGCTTTCTTTGGTGTAAACTGCAGAATGTACTTTCAGCAAATAAAATTCTAAATTCTGATACATATACACACACACACACACACACACACATCAATCTTAACAAAGAATGAAACTATTTGAAAGGTAACATCCAAACACAAAAGAAAATCCAAGTTACTAAAGCAATAGTTCTTTACTAAATTACGCACATATTCCCATAGAAGTCAAATTAATAAGCACAACCTATAATACAGTGCAGTGGCAAATGCTGTTCCTGATGTAAGACAGCACAATGGAACATAACATGGCATTGTACTGTTCCCATAGACCCAACCTGCAGATCAGGATTCATCACTAATACAATGTGTCCCAGAAGTCAGAAATCATAATTTATTCAGCATTATAGTATTTATACATGTTAAAATTGCTAACTATGAAGATCAAGCAACTTCACACCCATGGAATTTTTTTTTATAGTAAACTGGAACAGATGCAACAGTGTGTCATCACCACTATTGCTGCCCAAAGCAACAGGGAGATGCTGCAGAAAGTTTGAGCTTAGGCGGGAAATCACGTTGATAAATGCTGGGTCACCCATGGCACACACACAGTGAAGGACTGTGATAGAATACCTCCAACTGAACAACTTTACTCTAACTTCGATGCTTTTCATTCTGTTATGTATAAGATAAATTAATCAGTAAACAGTCTGTCAAAACACAACTTAGGTTACTTATTCTATATATTAGTGCAGGTGGTCTCCACACGAATAGAGCGGTGAACAGCTTAACACTTTACTTGTAACACATGGCCTGAGGATGGCCACATGAACTGTCAAAACGTGCAGCTGACTGCTGACCACCAACAGTAATATATAAAATAAATTACCTAAGCTGTGTTTTGATGGATGTTTTACTGATTAATCTAAATTCATTGTACTTTTGATACACTTCTTGCTCCAATAATGCATGTAATAACTAGACAAGAAATTATCTAAGTTGTGCAACTCATTTTTACTAACAATGTATATAGCAGAATTCTAATACATTTGAATATATGTGATACTAAGCACAACCAAAAAAGAATGGAGCACCACGTTATTCAGTTTTCTCTGCTCATTTCACCTCTTAAAAGTACATACATAAAATTAGTAAGAGGGAATTTTCAGGCAAGCACAAGCACTTTCAAATAAACACATTCCACAACTAAAACAACAAATTTAACAAAATAATAATAATAATAATAATAATAATACATCTACCATGGAGTTAGCCCACCTGTTGACCCATTCTGGTCTCACATATCCAGAAGTCTCTTCAAAGGCCTACCATGATTCCTTCTGCCAGCTGGGGAGTAGTGTTTCATTACCCTGGGTAATCTAAAAAACTATAACTTTCACCAGGAATGGAGGAAATGCCATCCCTAAACATGCAGGTCCAGAGGCTAGAGGCAGCAATCCTACCGCTGGACTTAACCTGCTCTGGGCCCATAACCCATTCAGAGGAAATTTTAACCACTGGCAAGTCTCACGGAATGAAGCCAGACAAAATAATAATGTAAAAATAAACATGTAGTTCAATAGATCATTTGTATATTCAATGATCTGAAACAATCAGTAAATTAAGCAATGCTTATTAGTGGGATCGCCACATGCCAACCACAAGAAAAGGGACGCTTCCATGCCAAAAAAAGAGTAATTATCAGCCAAAAAGAGTTTAAAAGACAACACATAAACAGTCATTTTATTAAGTAAAATTTGTATTCTCATTTCAAATAAATACACAATATTAGAAGAAAATATTAAAATTATTTTGGATTTGCCAGTTGTCTAGTCATCTTTTTTATGTGTCCATTCATACTTCTGTTATTCTTTGTTACAATGTTACACCCTGTTATTCTCTGCCCATAGATGAAACCACACACACACACACTGAAGGCATGAGAAGTCAAAAATTTTGATGAAGTTTTCTAAGACATTCAGGAGGTCAAATGCTGAATTCATATGTATTTTTCCTTTTGACATGGACAGTGATAATACAATATTATAATTATAATAGTAGAAATAGCTTTATTTTTTGCATTTTAGTAGCACCAAAATTTGCCAAAGGCTTCAAAAAATCAGAATTTCTACAAATTTAAAAAACCCAGACATATGGAAATTTTTAGGCTGAAAAACAGGACATGTCCAGGGAAAACAGGAAATATGGTATTCCTACTTATTATGGTACATTTTCACTTGGCATGTACATAACAGGAAATATTCAGAACATTTCAATGTTATGTTTGAGAATAAAAATGCAATGGAAGGACACACTGATTGTATGGTGGATTAACACAATCACAAAAAAGGCAAATACTTACTGCTAACTTTATTTTACACCAAAGTTCTTGTTCAGTGTCATAATCATAATCCACTATAAACTCCATTATGGAAATCACCCTTGCCAGCCTAGCATCATAGCTGAGTGTATCCACAGTCTCCAGCATCTGGAATATGGACAGCCTCAAAAGTAATCCTTGTATTGATGATAATACAACCTGACAGGCACAGAACTAACTTGAATGCAGTTAAACTATTCAACATATGAGTTGGTATGTTTGAGAATTTTGAACACAGCACACAAAACTGGAGTTCACAACAAATTTATGTTCTCATGATACTGACTATGAGAACTGCTTTCATCTAGGATCTGACACCCTGCAGGCTGGTAGGTGTGTACAGACATGTCAGAGGATCCTGTCACCTATGTCATCAGGGCAAGGGGTGGTGGGATCATCTGAAACATCAGTATTCTTCTATCAGGCTACATGGCACCACATCCCAGAAGACAGCAATCTTTGTACAAGTTCACAATTTGTTCTTATGCCCTGAAGGTAAAATACATATAAGGATATAAATAAACCTGGGTTTTGCTATTTGAAACTTTTAAAACTGATCACAACGGAAAGTCACGAAGTTTTTAATATTATATGCAAAAACAGAATAAAGTTTTACTGCATTCACAAGCATATGAGTTGGGTCCACAGAGGCATAAATGTAATAAAGTTAATATAATCAATGAATGAGTTAAACATACATTAGAAACTTATTCAATAAACAAAATTTACTTAATCTGACACTCAGAGGACTGTGCACAGTGATATAATAAAAGCCAATGAGATGCACTATTTCTCAACTTTATTTGGTAAAGAACTCTACGTGTTTCAGACAGATTTACTGTCCATCATCAGAAGTCTTAGTACTGTGTTCACAACAATAAGTATTTTTCATTCTAGTTATGTTGACTATCTGCTAGCCAGGTCGGGATGACCTCGCTAGACAACCACAACCCGACAATGTGCTATGTTTTGATGACCAGGAACACACATAACATGGCACCCAAACATGAACCTTTCTGAAGTTGGCCATATTTTCCAAGCACAACATGATGACACACCATGCCACAGTGCCAGCAGACCAACTCAATGCAGTGAAAGGATTTCAATAACTAATAATTACTAAACTTACCCCCTGAAGGAGAGAAATTTCACTACCATCCTCAAACAGCTGATCACCACCTTGTTCATGTTCTTGAAGTTCACTGTCAGAATCATATTCTCGTTTCATCAAGTCATGCTGGTTACTGTCATCCTTGAATTCATCTGTTCCTTCCATATTTTCATCAGCCACTATATCCTCATCCACAACTTAAATCAAAAGTGAGACACATATTTTTGACATTAATCCTTAGTACAAATACTAGCACCTTTAAATGCACGCAATACATCCAGTAAACTACACTTAACACTTACTGTACACCATTTTAAATCCACCTCATTCCCTCACAACCAGGGCACTTTTCAATTTACATGCCCATTTATGCACCTTTTCATGTTACAAGTTGTACTTTGTACATTTTGTAAGCCAAAGAGTTCCAATAAAATGTTCACTGTTAAAAAGTGTTCCATCTACTGCATTCAAAGTTCTGAAACAATTCTCCTATTTTACACAGCTCTGTTTATGGTTTTCTTTTTAAATTATTTTCACTTTACATTTCAGTTCCCAATAGTATCAACAAATAAATGGCTGATGGGATGAAGGAGATAGATTGTACTACTAAATTTGGAGAAAGCCTAAAATTGGTGATGCCATTCCATCATGTAACCAACCAACTCACAATACTCTATGGCAGGGTAAATGGTATGTCTGCGGGTTATTGAGATTCACAGGTTTCAATACAGTGCTGTGTTTACAGCTCTTCTTAGGATGCAATACTTTTATATGTTCTCATTTCAAACAAGTTTGAGCTGGAAGTAAGAAGGTAAAGTTCACCCTATAACGGGCCATGAAGGCACAGAGGAAGAGCAGAGGCATAGCTCAACTCTTTCTTTAAACTTGATGCTAGGCTGGAGGTGGGTGCTTAACGCCACACCCCAGCCGCTTTTGCCCCAGGAAAGAGAAATGATACCAACTGCATACAAGGTTGGGTGGGGGCCTGATGGTCAGTGTGGATGGGTGCAGAAAATTGTCGCACCCACCAATATTCAATCCCCAGACCATCCAGCTAGTAGTGAGTCACTATACCAACTGGGCTATTCCCACCCACAGCTGGAAGTGATATGTGCAAAAACAGACTATAGACAAATTTTCTTTACACTGATAAACCACAAGAAAATACTTCTCCATTCTTCGGTTCCTATTTTCCTTCAACATTCAGACTCATGAACTAGTACAGTGACCATTAACAGTATTATAATCAAGAATTTCCATATTTCTCTTTGCTTACTCCCAGTACTTGCTCTGACAGTATCCCAATACATGCCATGCCCTTCAGCTAACACATCCTTTTAAAACGTCATTCACAGTTATCCCTCCATTCGGCATCACACAATTTATACACTCTGCTGTTGATCCTTCTTAAAATTGCACTTTCAGTTAGTATAATACCACTAACTTAACGAAACTCTTTCAGAAAGCTTTGCTGACTGAGAGTCTGACACTTCACAATTTTATCCTTTCTTCTAATAAAATAAAACAAATAACAAAACAAAGGATGTGAAACAAAAACACAATTCCATGAATCTGACCAACTATTCTCTTATGTCTTTAACACAAGCCTCACTTAATGGCCACCAAGACAGCACAAGAGGCATCCTGTGAGTCTTACTCCTCCAACCCTTTCCATGTTATTGTAACCTTTCTTCCATTTAAAATGTAACACCTCTCAATATAGTAGAACTGTCTCTCTGAACCATTTAAAATGAAAATTAACCTGAATTTTATTTAAACATTCAGCTTGTACCGCACAGTAAACACACTACATCTTGGTTATAATAACAACACTACCGCATTTACCCAAATGCAAGACAACTCTAATCTAAGATGACCCCCACAGAAACATGTCTGCCAAGGGAAAAAGTATTTATTCAAATCTAAAATGACCCTCCCAAAAATAAAATGTCTGCTAAGAAAAAATATTTTACTATTAATTTCAAACATTGAACACACAAATCACATCAGATTCCATCTACCTTTACCAATCAGTGTCACTGTCTCCATCTTCACAGTAAGTTTCTTCATCTTCCTTACACTTACTCCTAACATCCCCATCCACTTCACTGTCATTCCACAACATACCACCCTCAGTCCCATCCACTTCACTGGACCCTTCACAGTCAATTCTGGTGAGCTGTGCTGCCATAACAATACGATCCACACTGGCTAAATACTACAGTTATATTTCTTGGTTTATGAAATTACTTGAACCCATGAAGATTCAGTTTTCTCCATAGTGGTGTTAAGAATTTAAATATCTGTGTTTTGGATTTTTGTGTCTGTAGTCTGATCAGTCTTATTTCGTGGTTCTTTTCTACGGTTTTTAACTTGTGGATTGGTCCAGGTTTTATTTTTGAGCTTGTAGGTACTTTTTAACTTTTAAATAGCCATTTTCCTGTTACTACCCTTGGACTACCTGTAGATCTGTTCTCAAGTGCATATCTTAACAAGTTACTCTTTCTATGGTGCCAAGTGAGTGAGAGTAACTTAGTCTAATTGGTCCACCAGGTTAAGTGCTTCTTTGCCCAACAACAGAAACAGAGCCAGCTTCCAAAACATCATGCTTATGTAAAAAATTCGATGATGGGAGCTCCAGAAAACAAACTGGGCTCAGTTAACTTCAGTCATGTTCTGTTCTCTCTTTTAGGTTTCTTAATCCTTCAAGATGGGATCGATAGGCTGCCCCAAAACAATGGTAGGGAATTCCCACTCAATTCTGTGTAATATCCCACAAGAGCACGGATCTCATATGACAATTTGGCAAAGCAGGCCTTGGTTTGGCTCCACATGGTCCAGTTCAGTGCTTCGTAAGCAAATTTAAGACGACCTCATATTGAAATGCCAAATTTAAGGAAAACACCTTATCTTGCATTTGAGTATAAAGTGCATCAATATTATGTAAAAAATAATCGCTGTTTGTCTGACAGCCATGCAAAACTGGAAAACACATTCTGTGGATGGTACATAGAATTTCTTGACATTAAACTTGGTGATAAATATAGAAACCCCTGGGCTTTAAGGTGTTCAGTTAGTAAAACGTACCAGAATCACATCCAAAATGTAAGCAACAAACAACAAACTTCATACTCTAAATGAACAGGATAAAAGGTAAGTTACTAATACACAGACATGTAAGCTGCATTCATAGAACAGTTTGCATACATTTATCACCACAAGTATCACCCTCATCCTCTTCTTCTGGCTCCTCGTATTCTTGGTTTTCTGTGTGCCTCTGCCTACTGCGGGCCATAGTAGCATCATCATCTTCACCCTGAAAAAAGACAGTATGCATCCACATTTGCCTCATTCAGAAATGTACTCCTATCTCTTGAACTGGTCATGCATATGCACCAAAAAATCTTGCTTGTATTTGTTAAAGTGACAGATGAGAAATGTTCAACATTCCAAGCACCAGTCTGAGTCTTTCAACAACCCATTTTCTTTGCGAGAGGTACCACATCTAGTGAAAACATATACTGCTTGGGCAAAGAATGAAACAAGTTACGCAGTTTTCATAATTACTACTGTGTAAGAGCAACCTTCCACCAATACACAAATTTTCAGTCTCTTAACAACTCTACTGATATGACACATTTCCATTTTGTGTCTTTGGCAGTCTTTCCAAATGAAATTTGTTAATGCTCAACTATATCTCATGGCACCAACAACAAACACTTTCTCAACTTTGAGGTAGCATGTGTGTTGGAGGTCAGTGTTACATACTGATAATTAAAAATGATGCAACAAATTTTTTAAGAGTTGCTTCATTCAAAATTTCTAACTAATTAATTAACCAAAAGTGTGTTTAACTTACACACTAATTCACATTTACTATCACAATACTTTAACCATTAATTTTGTAGACACAAACTGTGCTGTTTTTTTTCTTTAGATACAGAATTGATAAAGGAATGAAAAAAACATTTTACAGAACTTAGTGCTCTAAGAACAAGGGATATACAAATATATGTATATATATATATATATATATATATATATATATATATACACACACACACACACACATACACATATACATACATATGGAACTTACAAAAGAATAAAAAACATCTTACATGAGTTACACTTCCAGGATATTGAGGTCTACCACATGAAAGATCAAAATATGATTTCTACAATTACATTCTTAACTCAGTCAACTTTCAACATACATAATACATGTAAAACTTACTTCAGAAGCATATAAAGTAAGACACATAAGTTGATTTAGTTAGATACTTTTTAACTTCTGTTGGGACTTTTTTTTTACACTTAAATCAATCACCTGTTTTCTCTGTTCACTTAACTAAAACTGTGTCTGTATTGCATTCTTCCACGAAATGCATTGCACCTAACAGCCATAAAACTCTAGCAAGAATAACACACTCCCCTCATGCAAAACAAGCAAAAAAAAAATTCCTTGCACATCCCTACAGCTTTTTCTGGTTACTCCAAACCACACAACCACCAAAAGGCAAGTGAACCACCACACTAAACCTTCTAGCAGTGAGTTCATTCTGTTGTTCCCAGACACTCGGAGCAAGTTTTCTTTTTGTCAAAAACTACACTCAAGTTTAAGCATTTTATGGTATCCTAAAAGTTTACAAATGCAATGAAAAACAATTAAAACAAAAACACAAAAAAGAATAACAAATTCCAACAGTAACCTCTTTTATATGATGGGAATAGTTCCATAATTTTGCACAGGGACAGAACATAATGGGGCAAAATTAAGAATAACTTCATTTCAGGGCACCATAGGTAAGATGACATTCCTACAAGTAGCCAGTAGATGGCAGAAGATAAGGTGAGGAATGCATGCCTGTGACATTACATGGATACAGGATTTCTTTGACTGGCTACAATCCTTGCATCTTTCCCATGTAATCAACATATATCCTTCAACTAATCATCTCAGCATACACCTGAACCAAATGGAGGCAAAACATTCCTCCTAAACTTAGGAATAAAGTTATAACTCCGAAAACCATCATTTGAGCAACACCCACAATGAAAATGTAAAAACTGACATATTAACCTTCACTTATGACTTAATTCTTTCCACTATCTTCCACACTTAATCTCATATTAGTTTAAATTAATGTCCATCTCATATTCACGTAAGAAATTCCTCTCACCTTGCACACCCCACAGAAGAAGTAAACTTTTTTTTGTGTGTTTTATTTAATGAAATTGTCAGTTGCCAAGATTATATAGCAGTGATGGTAGATGAATGAAATATGAGTAGGGAGCATTGGCAGAATGGTAGTGACAAGAGAAAACCAAAATATTTGGACAAAAGCCTGTCTGACTGTTACTTTAACCACCACAATCCACACACACACATACATTTCAAAGAGCAACTTACAAGTGTCTCTTACACAATATAATACAAATCTGGTACCTCTAGCTCTTCATCAGAGCTCTCATGTTCTTCTCCTACACCAGCCTTCTTGGCTCTGTCCTCCAAATCCTGATCTGTCTCCATTTCCATCAAATTTTCTGGATCTGCATCTTCATCATTATCTCTTTCATTCTTTGAGAGCTTCTTTGTTCCAAACTGAACACTGATAAATAAACAAAAATAACTTACAACTGTGTAAACTAAACTAATACTATTCTCCATCCTAAACAAACTTCATATTTTGAACAAACTCCCATATCCTTCATTGCTATTACATGTGTAATTTCAGACATCTCTTTTCATAAACAGTGCTAACTAATTACGTTAATTCTACTCACAAGAAACATTAAACTGACATGTGTTTAACCAAAATGTAAAATCTAAAAAAAATTACACATAAGTACAACATACTGTGGCATCTGTTAAATTTTCTGGAATATTACTAAGTAATACAATGGGTAGCCGGTCTTTCCAAGGGGTAAAGCAGCCAGGGCGTGGCGTTGACAACCCACCCCCATCTAGCGCTGGGGTTAAGGAAACAGCAGAGCTATACATCTACTCCCCCTCTGGGTGTTTGTGGCCTGTTCTAGGGTGAACTTTACCTTTACCATTTACTAAGTAATACCTGGACTTACTCCATCAACATGATATGCTCTGGAATATGTATCACAGCCATCTGATGAACAGCCATGTACACCATGCATCTGTACACACACTAAGATTTTGCACATAATTCTGAAGTCCATACTCACAGTCCCTTACACAAAAGTCCAACATTCCAGCCATTTTAATGTATCACATGCCTAATATTAGTCTTATGGTGCATTAAAACTCCACTGAATGCAAAAAGGTCTTCTTAGCCCAAAAGAAAATAATCAGAATCATGATTGGTTCCAGGCCTAGAACCTCATGTAAACCACTATTCCAATCTCTAGGGATACTGACCGTACCTTCCCAATATACATTATCTCTAATGAATTTTGTATTACAAAACAAGGAAAGGTTTACACTTAACATTGAGGTACACAATTTTAATACGAGAAACAAACTAAAACTACATAAACCTATAAGTAGTATCACATTATATCAGAAGGGAGTGTATAATATGGGTATAAGGATCTTTAATAAGCTGCCCGAACACATAACAAACTTAGCAGGAAATAAAAAGATTTTTATAACAACCTTAAGGCAATACCTAG
>Ga0136643_10007024_pt1 | contig 16222 bp, 11 predicted proteins | sample TergutLab28metaG_FD_96883 | JGI IMG/M metagenome (GOLD analysis project Ga0136643, IMG submission 96883) | Labiotermes labralis P1 segment gut microbial communities from Petit-Saut dam, French Guiana - Lab288 P1 (version 3) (version 3) | ecosystem: Host-associated > Arthropoda: Insects >... | reverse complement strand
GAATCGAAAACTCGATGAATCATCAATCGCAACTGACGAAGTCCGAACACATCAAATGTCAATGTTTGTTTAATATAGGTATCCAATTTGTATTTGGAGAGCGGTTCAACGGTTCCGCTTATCGTCCAAATACTCTGATCATTTTCCCATTTCAACAGGATTGAAACATCAGACGGCTCAATGGCTTTAAGGGTTATTTCAAATGATTGTCCTTTCATACACTTTGCAAAGGTACGAAGCTTTCGCAATTAATAATTGTTTTCTAGTTGTTTATATCTTTGAATAATTTTCATTTGTCCGTTATTTGTCCTAGTTGCGAACCTCATTTTTTCCTCTCTCTTGTTTGACTTTACAAAGTTACGAAAAAAATCGGAACTTACAAAATGATATTGTAAATCACTGTTTTTTATATTACTGACTTACAATTTCTGTATGATCCGATCCTTCGCTAATTCCCATGCCTCGTATGGGTCGTAACTATCGTTTGGACGTAACAATAAATTCATGTCGCCCAAAAATTCTTCATCTTGTATTTTTAGTTCCATGTTTTGTAGAAATTGTTTCTGCGTTGGTGGCTTATCAACAGCGAATTTCATGTATTCTCGATAACAACGAATCAAATTTTCAACATTGATTTCTTGTGTTGATAGAGCCTTGTATAAGTCGAACAAATCACGTCCTTTTCGACGTTGGTACAACGCTCGAAGTTTTGTACCGAGCAGTTCGTCCAAATGATAGGTTGTGATGTTGCAATCTCCCGAAAACCATTGATTATTCACAGAAAAATTATGCTGTGTCAACCCTAACACATTAAAATGTTCACGACAGTTGATTTCTATTTTTAGTCGCAAAGGCATTATGGGTGGAATTTCAGAATCGAATCTAAAAACCAATGTGTTGTTGTGTGCTTTCTGCTTTATTACAGGTTTTCCGAGAAACGCTAACACTTTTCTAACTCTTTCTATAGTTTCCTTTATTGGCTCTGCTTTTATTTGCACCAAGTCAATATCTTCGGAGTAGCGCTGTTGTGGCTTGATATACATTTTGTGTAATGCTGTACCACCTCGAAAAGCCAAGTGTGACGCTAAAAATTCATCGTTAAAAAGTTCTACTAATGCTCGACAAATTACCAAATCTTGCTCGATCATTTCATCTCTTTGCCAAGGCAAAAATTCTTTCCATTCTGTTATTGCTTCTCTTGTTACCATAGGCTATAAGTCGTCGGTTTCGATATATTCATTGATTACGACTTTCCACTTTGAATTTATTTCGCAATCTGTTGTTGGTTTATTATTTTTAAGCGGCGTTTTTTGAAATTTACATCCGTGTGTTTTGGCTTTTGAATATAGAATTTCCGCTTGTTTGACTTGTTCCAATTCATTTTCGAGCAAATATCCCAAACGTTGGACAGATGCCATTGGTACATAGTTGAAAAATGTTTGATCCAATTTTCCGAATTTCACAACCTCCATTAGTTCGGAGAGCACGGTGCAAGCACGATTTAATCCGCCGATTTCTTTTTGAAATGTGATCAAATCAACGGCTGTAAGTTCGGGTTTTGAAACCTGAACATAGCCGTTTTGTGTTTTGAACGATTTGAGCCAGTTTTGTGGAATTTTTTTTCGAGTGGAAATGAAATTGATTTTAACGTTTCTTTTGTTGGTATCTCTCAACGACGGCAGAATAGTGATAACGAAATATTGTTGCGAACGTTGGTGTGCAGCCCCATAAAATTCGGCGGCGTTGAGTAGTGCCAAATAATACGGTCGCTTGAGATGATTCATTAAGTTGTCGAGATACATTGCAGGTGGCACCATCATCCAAGAGGCGTATTCAGGTGGAATAATGGCATAAAAACCCCTTTGCACCGGAACAATTTTTTGTTGAACAATCAAGCGATTCAGAGCAAGTTCGATGGCACGGATTGTACGATTTGGAAACTGTTTTTTAACCTCATCGTTCGAAAACGTTGCTCTTCCTTTCTTTTGAAGGTTGAATATCATATCATTAATGCTATACTTGCTGTTTTTTGTCATTTTTAACTATATTTTGTTTGCAAAATTTCTTGTTATTTGAGAAATATCGCAGACAAATTATTTTTATACAAAGAGGGTAAATATCATGTTTTGCAAAGTTGCGATTTTAATTTGCTAACTATTTAACCCTTCCAAAAAGTTCACAAAAACAAAAGGATCTTGAAATTCGATTTTTTCATTATCCCATTTAGCTTGCAGGTACTCAAAACCTGCATTGGCATAACCTTCCATTTGGCGAATTAACTCTACAATAAAAACATTTATTGCTTCTTCGTCCGCATTCTCTAATTCTATCCATGAGAACCCAAAATCATCAGATTTATTTAATAACATCATCACAATATAATCTCGGATTGTTGTAGGACTCCATTGTGAAAGCACAAAGAAATCGCTTGTTTTGTCACTCCCTTGAATAAAATTTTGCTTGCCTAATTTGTAGCCTATTATGAAAGCGTACATATACGTTTGGTAAAATGCACCAAAAGAAGAGAAATCGCCTTTCCCAGATGCATCTCCCTTTTTGGAGATACTTTCGATTAATGCACGATACTGCTCCTTGTATCTTGGTCTTTTTTGACCGATTAAATCTTTTAATTGTGAACTGTCCATAATTCTACTCTTTATAGCATTTATTTTTTGTAACTAAATTTGTTGTATCAGCTTTTTCTTCAATTATATTCACATAAAAAGTGCCTGGTATTTCGCCATCATTCATTTTTTCCAAAATTTTGTTGCCCAAATCGTTCAAGTGATCATTCGAGTTTGGATCATACAATTCTTTTATCATAATGATACTTTGTGTGAAAACCTTTGGAGCTATTTCGAAAAAATTATTGATAAAGTTGTCTCCAAATTCTGAAAATGGTGCATCGGAAATAAAAGGATAATCAAACTGTTTATTACCTATTTTTGAAGAAATAATTGCCATTACAATAGATAATTGTTTCATTCGTTGAAAGCCTGTACCAAGTCCCGTAAGTTCGCTATCGTAGATGTTTTTAATAGAAACTTGTACCGTGTTATCTGCCTGCCTTAAAAAATTCAATTTACCACCTTGAGTACGATTATCTTTTGTGAGTTCACTATATTTTCTATTAGCATTGATTTCCAGTTGTTCGAGGATCTCATCAAATATTCGTTCTTTTGAATTATTAAAGATAGATTCAACACTACACATCATTTCTCTAAAATCACGATACTTTGTGATTTCGTCAGAGGTATCTATTTCTCTTAATTCTTTTGCAATGTGCAATAACTGTGCTTTAAAGTCCGCAATTAGTTTTTCGGCTTTCCTGATTTTTTCTCCTGTTTCATTAATTGTTGTCTCTGCTAACATAAATTCTGCAAGGTCATTTTTATCGCTTGTTTCGGAACGATTTTCACTCCCACCTGCGTTCAGAAATTCGGCTTGTGCAATTTTATATTCCTCTTGTTTCTGATCTATTAGATTATCTATTTCATCTATGCTGTCTCTATATTCTTGAATAGAGCCCGACACCTTTGGAATACTATTAACAAATGAACTTACTGTTGTTTGAACACTACCATAAAAAGAGAGAAAATCGTTTTTGCTTTGATTCCCAGAAAGTTTAGGTCGTTCAAGAACCTTTTTTATATGTTTCCACTCTTTTGTGTTTTTACAGGCTTCACGTCCACAGACTAAACATATTTCTTCATCCAACATTCTCGTCAGTGAAGACTTATCGGGAGAGTCTGGTGGCAACAAACTCCATAATGGATTTTCAGCAAGCTCGGAAAAAGTTTGTTGTTTTGCGAGATTTTGTACATGGTTGACATATTTTTTTGAAAAATTATTTATTTCTCCCTCTAATTCCATTAACAACCATGGACAATTTTCTGAAAATAGCATTGTTGTTATGTTTTTTTCTTTTTCCTTTTTTCTTTCTTTTAAATTATTAATGTCAGACAGCAGTCCTGCTCGTTCAATCCTAAATTTTTCTCTTTTGCCTGCGTTAAGTTGCAATGCTGCTAAATTATCTCTTTTTTCTTTTGCTTTTGATAATTCGGATTTATAAGTTTCAATTTGGGTTTCCGTTAAAGCAATTCGTTCTTCTAAACGATCTTGTTCTTCAATGAGCTTATCCTTGTTTTTGTCTTTTGTGTCTGTCTCTTTTTCTTTTATCTTGCACAAATTATTGGCACGAGCAGATAAATCTTTTGTTAATATACAAATATCATTAAGGTTTTTAATACCCGCCAATGTTTCGATGGTAGAAGATAATCCTTCACGAGATGATAAGTCAACTAATTTCTCCATTGATTCGCCTTGCAACAATGCATAATTTCTTAGCTCAACAGGAATGACTCTTCTTATGATCTCTTTTTGTTCTGCTGTATCATTAACCGGAACATCTCTATTGTTAACGGTTTGCAAGACCTCTGTTTTCTCGTTCGTTTTCCATTTATCTCCATTTTTCTGAAACCGAACAATCTTTGAAACAGAATATTTATTTTTGTTTTCAATAAATACTATCTTTACCCCAATATCAAAATCTGTTTTTTCGTTTAATGCTTTCCCAGAAGCCATCTTTTGAAAAGACAATGAAGCACTTACCATTTGTTTCGAATCGGAGTCATAGACAGTATCTTTCAATATCCAAAGAATGCCATTATAGAATTTGGACTTGCCCATATTGTTGTCGGCACTAATGATATTAATACCCTCTTTGAAATGATATGTATTATCGTCAAAACTTCCATAATAATTGTAGAAGTTTTGAAAGCTAATAGATTTAATAATTGTTGCCATATTTACAATTGCATTATTTGTTTTTGAATCGTTTGAAAAATAGCATCCTTGCTCCGATTGTTTTCTTGTCCGTTTATAATCGCTTGGATAATTTCAACAACCGGCTGTTTTACCTTTGTGCTTAAATTTTCTTGCTCCAAATCCTTCTTGGATATTTCGAAAATCTCTTGTAGTTCGGGAGACCTCAATACTTCTTTGAAAATTTCTTCTGATGTCATATTTCTTAGTTTTATTGATTTATATTCAAAATAAGTTCGGCTAATGTCAGATCGTAAAATTTTACAACCCCATCCAAAGCAGGCAAAACATCGGTATGATAATTTGTTGCCAAGCTTGCAAAATATGCCACACGAGTTAGCTCACTACTTACCAAATTACGTTCTAATTGCCAAAACTCTTTTGAGTAATAAGGCGACTGATAATCTGGAACAACTATCATATCGTAAATATGTGCAAAAGTTTTTTCCTTGTGCTTGCGAAGTAAACGTCCTCGTCGTTGAATAAACTGCCGGGGATTTCCTGTACTTGAAGCAAAAACACCATATTCAGCTCTTGGCACATCGACACCCTCGTCCAAACATTTCATTGCAAATAAAACATTGATTTGTCCGTTTTCAAAACCTTGTAAAATACTCTTTCTGTCGGTCTTGTTATTTCCACCGGTATATGTATTACAGGTTGTATTCGGATAGGTCGCTTTTGTAGTATCTAACATTTTTTGTATGATTGCTTCTTCATATTTTTCTAAATTATCCAAATCATTATCTGTACTTAAATACAAAAGTGCCTCATCTGAATCAAATATCTTTTTACCTTCCGGTACATACACAAAACAATACTTTAGTTTATCACTTCCAACTTCGGTAATTATTTCTTTAAAAACACGTATCTTATCATCTGCTTTGTGTAGAATGCGTTTACGCTTTAATAAAAATTTTTTGGCTCTTTGCGGATCTTTATATTGCTGTGTTGAACTGTCAAACAGTCGCATAAGTTGTTCCGTAATTTTAATGTAATCCTGCATCTCGTCATCATTCAGTTGGACAATTTTAGGATAATAACAATATTCCATTAATCGCCCTTCTTCAATAGCCTTTTTCATTGAAAAACTATAAACATAGGGATATTTATCGTTAAAAAAACCTTCTAATTCTGCTGTTCCTTCTTCATCGTAAATCCGGCTTGGTGTTGCCGATAATGCAATTCTTCTTTTGATATGCAGTTTTCGGAAAACAGCCCTTACTGATTCCGAACCAATATTGTGAGCTTCGTCTGCAATTAATATTGTACTGTCAGGTAGCTGTGGTAGAATATGCTGAAAATCCTTATCCAAAAATGATTGATAAGTGGAAAGTAAAACAAAGTTTTCTTTTTTACCTCTTTGCAATCTATTTTTTAGTGAGACTAGTCGCCCTCGCCAATTCGAGTTGCCGGAGTAAATAGCAATTACATTTTCTTTAAAATCAAACGAAGCAACCTCTTCCATCCATTGTTCTACTAGTGCAATAGTTGGCACGAGAATTAAAAGTTGGTACGAGTCGTTTTTTTGATATTCTTGCAAAACGCAATTTAGTGAAGTAATCGTTTTACCGGTACCAGTTGCCATTGCAAATATCCCCTGTTTATCATTTTTCAACCACGCTTCATATGCTTCTATTTGATAAGGTCTTACTCCGTCAGGATATTTATCAGGGAAATGTGGCTTTCGGACTATTTTTTCTGTGAATGTTGTTACATAGCTTTCTTCTTTTTGTCCAACAGAATATTTTTCAATGAGTTCTTTTTCTTGTTGTAATAGTTCATTTGAATCTACTTTAGGATACGTTTTCACAATCTCTTGGCAAAACTTCTTCGCAGGAAAAACCAATACATTTTTGTTTTTTTCTGTCCAAATCTCAGCAAAGTCTTGTTCGCTTTCCTCAATACGTTCTCGACTATCTTCGCTTTTCCAAGAGCAAGTGCATTCTATTGTTTCTATATTTCTAAGCAATGCGGCAGCTGTTAAATTCATAGAACCAGTAAAAGCGAGCTTATCATTGTTTTCATCCGTAAAGACACCAAATTTCTCATGGGCTAGTCCGCCATTTTTAGAAATTACAATTTTTATTTCAATTCTACCAGTTTGGATTAGATATGATAGACATTTAAAAAAATGTTCATCTCTTACGGACAATGTCGTTTTCAATAAGTAAAAAGATTGTAATATACGATCTTCAAAATCAACAGTCTCATTGTTTTTTAAAAGTTTATAGTCGTCTTCGGTAAGATATTGGTTTATATATAGTCGCATTATTCCACCATTATTGATAAAACGAGCAAATCCTCCCGAAAGAACATTGAACCAAGCACTACTGAAATACCCTAAACCTAAATCAAGTCTATTGCTGTTCGATAATGCTAGCTCACAAAAATCAAATGGTACATCTTTTCTTCCTGTGGAATATCTATATTTGAAATCTTTATCTCTTAACATATCAAATCAATTTTGTGAGTTCAATATATTTTTTTCGCTGTTCTTCACTCAAGCTATCATTTTGAAAATGTTTTCTTGTCAGTCTTAACCAAGCATAAAGCTTTTTTTCGGCATCAATTTCAGATGGAGTACGTCGATTTTTGAGAAGAAAAATTTTAGTTTCATTATATTTCAGATACCACTCATATATGTTTTTATCTGTCTCATAATTAGCGTATTGTTCTTTTACTCTTTTCACTTCTGCATACTGCGTTTCATTGAGTTGTTGTTTGCCTTCCAAACCCCTGTTCCACCACCGACAAAGAGATTCCTCCTCTTTGTCTTCAGAGGAAGAAAATGGGAACCGGTCGTTTTCAATAATAAATTTTTCGATATCTGTTAATCGTTGCTCAAATGTTTTTCGTTGACGCCCCTCTTGTTCTACCTGTTTGTATTCAGTTGGATATTGTTTATTTGATAAACCAAATAGGCTATTTTCGTAGAGTGAAAATCTTTTTTGAACATCATTAAGCATAGTTGCTCTAATACTTTTAACATTAGTTTCTGGAAAATGCTGTAATACATGTTCTGTAATATCATTTGCTGTTTGTGGCAACTTTTCTTTAGACAAATAGTCAATAATTGCATCACGTATTGTCCCTATTTTAATATGCTCCCATTCTTTGAGTGTATAAATACTATTCCGATTTCTAAATGCAATTTTACTATGCTTGTGTAAGTGTTGGCGTAATCGTTCAGGGTTATCTTCTTGAGTATATCTATGCTTGGACCAAAGTTTTTTGAACTTAGCAAAAATCTCATTAAGATGCATTGGCTTACCTTCTGCTTCCAGTATTTCATAAGCTGCATCAAGCGGATTTTTTTCTTTACTTGCCGGAATCTTTATATCTCCATCAATCTCTTCGGAATATAAGCGGAATTCATAAAGCAAAATATCCTTAACTATACTTACAACACTATCAGACCTTTCAAAGTCAAATTTTTTCCAACACTTGTGGTTGGCTATATATTCGTTAATATTCAATAAATACTCTATATCATTATTGATTATGTGATTTTCAAACTCTTCTTTAAAGCTTTCAAAATCGAAAACATCTGCAATTTCTCGCCTTATCAAGTACATATTGTTCCATCCTCTCGCTCGCTTCCAAGTAGATAAACACTTAGAAGTGTCAGAACCTCCAAGTAGAACATAACTGTCTCTAAAAACACAAGCGACGATATGTAGCGAAAATTCAATTGATAAATTGGTTTTTTCTTTTTTAAAAAATTCCGTAATTTCAGGTGAGTCTTGATTTACAGTTGATCTTTGCGAAAACTCTAATATGTATGACCAATCATCTTTATTCGTTAATAACTCAACAACTTCTTGTTTGAATCTACGAAAAGCCTTCTCGCGAATTTGTCGTACTCGTTCGCGTGTTAAATCAAATTTAATTGCGATTTCTTCTATCGAAAGAGTTTGTTTATCGTGAAAAATATTTGAGTTGAGCATCAAGACATCTCTTTCTTTTTTTGTAAGACTATAAAAATCTTGTTCGAAAATCCAAAACATTGGGAGATGGTCGTTATTTCTACAAAATTCAATAAAAAAATCGTCAAAAATTTGTTTCTTTTCTTTCGAAAAAATCGTTGTCTTGCTCCATTTCTCAACCTGTTCTCTATCTTTTGGCTCGACAATCAAATTTGCCAATGACAGCAACATTTTTTGCTCATGGTATGATAATTCGCTTATAATATTATTTATAGTTTCGGTATTTCCTTTTGTTTCATAACATTGTATTTCATTTAGAACATTTTCACAAAATCCATCTAATTCTTCATAAGTTTTTGAACCTGCATTTCTAATTTTTTTCTCCTTAAATGAACCATTATTAAAAAAAAACGAGACTATTTTATAAAGATTATTTAGCCCCGCACTTTTACAACAATTCATTGTACGAACTGACAAATCCAAATCCTCTAGTCTAATAAGCTTTAATCCTTCTTTTATAGATGGTTGGTTAGTGCGAAGTGAATATTCTGTTATGATATGTTTCTGTTCTTTTGTCAACATATTTCTTTTAATCCATTCTGTATTTTATCAAACAAATAATCATACCCTATCAAATTAGGATTATCTGCGACATCATCATTGATAAGCTGTAAGCCATCATCAAGGTGCATTTTGAAGTAGCGATGTAAATCTTTGTTATTTTCGTTTATTTGGTAATACGTGCAAATCATAGCTAAATAAATCGGATAATGATTACCGAAAAGCACATTCTTACTATATTCTTTCCCTCCGGAGTCCGTTACATCAAGTGCCGAGAATACCTTACCTGACTGTAACGAATACGCAATTGCAATTCGGGCAATAATATTTTCAGCACCTAAATTGAATTTGCGTGTCAATTCAGCGACAACGGCTCTGTTTTTTTGATTTGTTTTTATGTGTGAGAACATAATTTTATTCTTTCATTAAATCGTTAGTATTTATTTGCTGAATATGCGAATACGTTTTTTCGTTTTTCAATAAATAGGTTGCATTAACAAGTGGCTTCATTGTTTCGAACTCCATTTCTGTTAATTCTTTATATAATAATGGAAACAAAACAACTTGTTTCGAAATAGTGGGATAGAATTCCGTAATAATTTTATTTGCGTGGCTTTTATCAAATTTTTGTAGCGGACTATCTATGAACACTGGAAATTGTATTCCCGATTCATCTACAAGTGCTTTCAATAAAGATGTTGCATAAAGTTGTTGTTCGCCTTTTGACAAAGATTCTTTCTTGATTATGTTACCATCGGGAGCATACAGATTTATATCTATTAAATCATCAACGATGCAAACATCAACTTTATCTATAAAATCTGTCTTATGCATCAGTTTGTTCATTGTGGTTTTTATGCGTGCTTCAAGCGAATACTTCTTTTCTTTTTTCAAAGATACAAGGAATGTATTCAGCTCTACTATCAGTTGTTCTGCAACTTGATCTTTCAAAGAATTGCTATCGTCAAGACTTACTTTTTTACTTAATTCTGAAACTTGGCGATTAATTGTGGCTAATTCCTTGTTTGTTGCACCTATCGCTACGTGAGTTTGCCGTATTTGCACCTCTATTTTTGTAATGCTTTTTTCTATTTCGTTTTTTTGTTTGCGAATGCTCTTGATAACAGAGTCAGTTTCATTGCTCTGCATATTTGAAATTCTGCGAACAGCATTATTGAGATGCTGTTTGTTTTTTCGATAATCGTCTGCCAAGTGTTCAAATTCTACTCGGTAAGTAGTTGTGATATTTGAATAAACTTCAGAGAATTCATCAAAAACCTCTTTGCTTATCTTCAGTAATGCGGATTTTTTTTCCGATTGATCTTGATATTTATTTATAATTTTTTGAATCGATTGTTCTAACTCTCTTTTATCTTTTCTTGCAATCGCTGACTGACTTGTAACTGTTAATAAATCCTTTGAAATATTTTTAAGTAATCGTTTCTGATTTCTTACATTAGAACGTGATTGCGAAACATCAAAGTCCTGCTCCACTTGATCTTTTGCTTGTTGTAGCAACTTCCCCGAAATGGCAAAAGGTGCATATTCAAGAAAAGTTTTCAATCGTTGCTTATATTCTTCATCTTTCTTTTTGGTTGTTGTTAAAAGATCTTCTTGTCGCTTCAGTTCTTCGAGTGTCATTCCACTACCTTCACGCATGAGTTGAATTTGTAAATCTTCATTTTCTTTGCGAAGTTGTGATAACTCTGCGTCTAACTCAGCTGCCTCCCAATCCTGCTTGCCAATAGTGTCGTTCAGTTTTTTTTGTTTTGCCAATAGGTCGTTTAATTTGTTGCGTCCTTCTACATCATCAGATTTACGACGAAAACGCAAACGTAAATTTTCAAGATTTTTCTTTAATTCTTCATATTTTTTTACTCCTAAAACCTCATTGTATGCAGAACAAAGCTTGCGTTTTTCCTCTGCTGTATCCGTTTCGGCAAGAGATACTATTTTTTCGGAATCAAAAAAGAAAAATCGTGCAATATCTTTATTCAAAATAAAATCGTTAATAAAAACATCGTGTCCAATCTCCGCTGTGAGTTCATTTTTTGCTCCGTCAATTAAGATTTCCACCATTTCTTCTTCTCGGATTATGTCGTAAGATCGAGTAATTTTTAATGACCGACAAGGAATAGATGGAATAAGAACATCTGCAAACTCAATTGATACTGCGTATTGTGCAAGTTCTTTTAAATGTTCTGTTTCGACAGAATAATTATTTCGTCTTATATCACTACCTATTTCTGGAGAAATTTCTTTAAGAAGTTCTTGTTTTTTACAATCATTTAGATTGTTTGTCATCGTATAGATATATTTTCCATTGGACATTTCTTTTCGAAAAGTTTCATCCACATCTGCCATCAATCTGCCATATAGGCACCAAAGAAGAGAGTGTAAAAAGGTAGATTTTCCAAAACCATTCTCTCCTGAAATCAAAAAAAGATTTTTTTTATCTTTCTTTTGAAATGAAATTTTGTTTTCGCCTTTATACAAGCGATAGTTATTAAGTATTATGTTTTTTATGGTCATGCAGATTCCTTTACAAATGTTTCTAATCGGGATTCCAAATCGTTTTGAAGTCCGTATTTTTTCATCAACAGGACTTTGTTTTTTTGTAGTGCGAGCAATTCTTGAATAAGCGTATAATGTGCTGTATTATTACAGGCTTTTTCTAATAGTAAGCGTTCCTGCAAGCCAATGCTGTCATTGGAAAAATCATAACCATAGACTTCCTTGTAAATATCATTTACTGTTGGCGAAAAATAACCATCTCTATACCACATTATCTGAATTGCTATTAATTCCTGACTTCTTACCAAATCTACGCTTGAGCGAAATTGCTGTGTGTTTTTCTGAATGGTCAGTAATTTTCGCAGTAGTTGAGTTCTGTATTCTATCGTATAGTTACCCTGCCGATGTCCTGTTTCATCAACGGCAATTTGTCCGTTTCGACGTTTATCTCTACGATATTTTGACACATTGCGATCTGCAATCAGTTTATCACGGAAATCAAGTAACGGTTGCATCCAAGTCACACCGCTTTTTATCAAAGCTCTCATAGATTTATCTTCTTTCACAACGGTGCAAGTCCAACAACCAAAACGGCTTTGTCCGCAAGAGCGGTGAGAATCATTAGTTACAACCGTTGGACATTCGTAATCATCAGCAGACGCATCCATGTATATCTTAAAAAGTATTTGATTGTCGAATTCCCAAGGCGAGGGCATTGCTTGAATGATATACCAAACTTCTTCCAACATTAATTCTTTGATTGGTGCATAAGTGTAGGTGTTTGGATTTAGCGGATGTTTCGACAATCGATGTCCCTTTATGTCGTGTTTTTTTATTGATTTTGCTCGTTGCTGACTTTCTGAAACCCTAGTTCCAATGAGAATTATAGCCTCCCCATCTGCAACTACTTGATTTGTGATGAATATTGAAGTTGGCTTTATTTTCATTCTTTCAGTGCAAAAACGAAACGAATTATTCGGCACAGGGTAACCCTTACCAATAACACAAGACCAAAAAGTATCTTCTATTTGCGGTGTAGTGGCAACAACCTGAATGGGTAAATTCTGCTTTTTTGCAGCTTCTTGAATCGTTTGCAGAACATTGATAACATATTCTTCGATTACCGGATTCTCGACCATCGTATCATTACAAACAACATACACCTGTCGTTTAAGAGCTTTTTTATTTGTTTCTTTGATTTTATCTAGTGCGTGCCAAACTAAAGTTAGAAGTGCCGTGGAATCCTTTCCTCCGCTGAACCCAATTATCCAAGGGCGGTTATATCGATCCTTCTCCAAATACTGATCAACCAGTTCGTCTATGATGTTGTTTATTTTTTTTGACATATTATTTTTAATGCTACATGCGAAATTAACCTACAAAGATACGCATTTTTTTTGAGTTAGAAAAATAAATTTTTATGCGGTAATTTTATTTGCCAAATTTCGTCAGTTCAAAACTCCGTTCTTTTTCAAAAAAACATACTTTTTAGAACTACAAATCGCAATTTCAATCAACTTGCAAATACCAGCATTTATAAGTTCTAACAAGTGCTTATAGCATCTTAATAGACACCCATAGGCATTTATCAACGCCTAATAAACACCTCGCTAAAATTACGGCAAGTTGTGTCTTTGTACCCACAAAGACAACTTGCCCTTCGGGAACAGATTACTCTGAAGTCGTAATCTATGATATTTTTTTCAAAAAAATGGGGACTTGAAAAAAGAAAAAACGATTTGATTTATCAAATTTTCCGTGATAAAAAATTGCGAGTTCCGAGCAATTTCTGCCCCCGAATGGGGCGAGTTTTTTTCGCTTTTCGAGCGAAAAAAGTTTTTGGGCATACTTTGTAGGCACAAAGACACAACCTGCCATTTTTTGCAGAAAAATTCTGGAAGTGCCTATTGAGCCCAATACCGGTGCTAGTATAAGCACCGATATAGGTACTTGCATAAATGCCTATAAGAATGCCGGTATAAGCACTGGTATAGGTGCTGATATAAGTACTTATATAAACACCCATATTGGTGCTAATACAAGCACCTATTAGGTATTTGCAAATGTTTATCGAATGTTGCTCCAATCAAACAAGTCCAACACCTTTCGATTCGCATCCCAAATATGCGAAAAATTTTTATCAACGTACAAGTCTGTAACTTTCATATCCGCATCAACGTGATTGAGTGCCTCGTGAACATCATATTTTCCAACCTTTGCATCATTTCTCGAAACAGTTGTCCAACTTCTACGAGCGGAATACTGCGTGAAATTATTCACATTCGAAAGTCCGATTTTCGTTTTCAACAGCTTCAACCCGGCGTTGATTTGAATATTAAAACACTCGCTATTCCTGTGTTTGTTGCAAAAATTAAACACTTCGTTTTTTGTGTGGTTTAAGTTTTTGTATTTCTCAAAAAGCGGAAAAATTTCCGGCTCAATTCTGATTTTGATAAGTCCGTTGTCGGCTCGTCTATCTTCGACTTTTTGTCTGTTGTACGTGAGGATACCGTCAACATAATTTCTGCACGAGAATAAATCCGCGGAATTCATTCCAACAAGCGAAAAAGATAGCAAAAACATATCTCTCGCAAATTCTTCCTGTTTCGAATCGAATGTTTTTAAGTCTATCATTTTTTGAATCATCGCAACATCCAATGCAGGGCGTTTTGTGTGTTTTTCAAACTTATGATCAATCGCCCCAATCTGGCGACCTTGTTTGATTTTTTCAAAAGGATTTACTGTGATTTTTATGACGCCGTTGTCTTCATCGTTGTGGATGTATTTCAGTTCGTTCAAAGCCTTATTGATAATCTCTGCATTTTTCTTGCATTTGTGAGGGAACTTGATTTTATTACCTTTCAGCCAATCAATATACGACATCGCAAAGTTCAGCGTAATCTTGTTCACATCAAGCGTCTCTGACTTTGTAAATGTTTTTAATGAATTGGCTACCGTTTTCCGATAACTGGCGGTGGTCGAACGGTATTTTCCTTTCTTTTTTGCGAGTCCCAATAATCTGTGATAATCGGTCATTAAATGTTCGATGATATCAATCGGTTTTTCCACAACGTTTTTCCCTTTAATTTCGGCTTCTAAGAGCGATTTAAGCTGGGCGAAGGACATCTCGTTTAATCTACTACCCAAAACGTTACAAATATCCCTTAAAACGCTTTTTTCTCGTTGAATACTTTCGAGAACGATGTTGTTTTTGATCGTTCCCGCTTTTGTGATTTCGCTTTTGTGAACATAAAAGTTTGTTCCGATGTGTTGTTTTCCGCCGTTGTGATGCACGGCGATGCGGATGTTTTTGGTTCCAGCCTCTTTGATGCGATGATAACCCTTCAATAAAAGTTGCCATAGTTTTGTACGTTTTTTGTGCGAAACGCTTCTGCGAAAGTACAAAAAAACCTGAAAAACCGCAAGCATAATTTATACAAAAAAGCATAAAAAACCTCTTGAAACACCTGCTTTTACACGGGTTTTAATTTTTCAATGGTGCTGTTTCCTTCTAAATACTGCTTTTTCGTAATCTTTTTTGCAAAGATACAAAATTTTATTGAATTCGAACGTGGCGGATTTTGGCATTACTAAACTTTACGATTTTTTGCCGATTTGGAACAGTTTTTGTTGTACAAAAATAAAAAAACAACGATTATGAACAAGAAAACTCTGCTTCTCGGCTTGATTATCACGCTCATCAGCGTTAGTGTATCCTTGTTTTCCATGAAAATTTTTGCGAAAACAACACAGCATGTGCTGCCCGAAAATCCACGACCCCGAACATCGACAGTCAGACCGATGCCGTCGGGAAACCTGCCAAGTTTTGAAGATGCCGCCGAACGCTCGATAAATGCGGTTGTTCACGTTAAGTCGGAATTCTTGGTTAGACCACGATTTTATGACGATTATTTTGGATTTCTTGAGCATTTTTTCAGGCGACCACCTCGACCACGCGCGCCTCAACGCGTAGAAGGTTTTGGTTCCGGAGTTGTGATTTCTCCGGATGGATATATTATCACAAACAATCACGTGATACAAGGTGCCGAAAGAGTTGAAATCACATTCAACAATCGAAGAACACTTCCCGCTACTATTGTAGGTTCAGACCCTTCGACAGACATTGCCTTATTGAGAGTTGATGCGCAAAATTTAAATTATCTAACGTTTGGAAATTCCGACGAAGTTAGAGTGGGACAATGGGTGCTTGCAGTTGGAAATCCGTTTAATCTCAACTCTACAGTAACCGCCGGGATTGTCAGTGCAAAAGCAAGAAACATTAATATCCTGTCAAGAAACATGGGCGGATCCGGGCCACCGATCGAGTCGTTTATTCAAACCGATGCTGCCGTCAATCGTGGCAACAGCGGCGGTGCTTTGGTAAATTTACATGG
>Ga0136643_10007020_pt1 | contig 16227 bp, 15 predicted proteins | sample TergutLab28metaG_FD_96883 | JGI IMG/M metagenome (GOLD analysis project Ga0136643, IMG submission 96883) | Labiotermes labralis P1 segment gut microbial communities from Petit-Saut dam, French Guiana - Lab288 P1 (version 3) (version 3) | ecosystem: Host-associated > Arthropoda: Insects >... | reverse complement strand
CGCACCCGGCAACGGCGGCCCGGGGGCACCCCCGGCCCCCGCCCCGCAGGGGCGATGCTCCAGGAGCGCGGGGAACTCCGCGCCCAGCCCAAGCCGACCGCTCGACGGCAACGCACAGCGAGGGGCAGCCCGGACCCCGTCAGGGGCGCGGGGAACTGCGCGAGAAACCACGGCGGACCGTGGGACGGCGATGCACCCCGGGGGGCTGCCCGGTTGCCGTCAGGGGCGCGGGGAACTGCGCGAGAAGCCACGGCGGACCGTTGGACGGGGACGTACCCCAGGGGGCAGGACGGGCCCCGTAGGGGCGCGGGGAACTGCGCGACAAGCCACGGCGGACCGTGGGACGGCGACGCACCCCCGGGGGCAGCCCGGATGCCGCGCGGGGAGGTTGTCAGAAGAGGCGGAGTTTGTCGTCCTCGATGCCGCGGAGGGCGTCGTAGTCGAGGGTGACGCACCCGATGCCACGGTCGGTGGCGAGGACACGAGCCTGCGGCTTGATCTCCTGGGCGGCGAACACGCCCTTGACCGGGGCGAGATGGGGATCCCGGTTGAGCAGGTCGAGGTAGCGGGTGAGCTGCTCGACCCCGTCGATCTCACCGCGCCGCTTGATCTCGATCGCCACCGTGCCGCCGTCGGCGTCCCGGCACAGGATGTCGACCGGCCCGATGGCCGTCGGGTACTCGCGGCGGATGAGCGTCCAGCCCTCGCCGAGCACCTCCATGCGGTCGGCGAGCAGCTCCTGCAGGTGCGCCTCGACGCCGTCCTTGATCAGCCCGGGGTCGACGCCCAGTTCGTGCGAGGAGTCGTGCAGGATCTCCTCGATCGAGATGATCAGCTGCTCGCCCGCCTTGTTGGTGACCGTCCAGACGCCGTCCTCGCCCTCCTTCAGCGAGCAGGGCGGCGACATCCAGTTGAGCGGCTTGTACGCGCGGTCGTCCGCGTGGACGGAGAGACTGCCGTCCGCCTTGATCAGCAGCAGCCGGGTGGCCGAGGGCAGATGGGCGGAGAGCCGGCCCGCGTAGTCGACGGAGCAGCGGGCGATCACGAGACGCATGGTGCGCAACGCTAGCAGGAGCCGGCGGCCGTCCGGGACGTCGGCCCAAGAACGGCCAAGTACGGCCAACTCGCCGCGACCGGGGAAAAATGGCTGGTTGTGGACGTCGCCGCCTAGTGCCGCCGCACGCAGGGAGCCTACGGTTGAAGCCCGGATCCGGTGAGCGTCCCCACGGCCACCGCCTCCGGGGTCATCCGTCGGTTCGGCCCCGTCGCGCTGCGGGGTCACGAGAGGAGTACCCATGTCGCTCGACGTCTCACCGGCCCTTCTCGAGCAGGCCGAGCGAGGCGAGGTCGACGAGCAGGAATTCGTCGACTGCGTCCGGACGTCCCTCCCGTACGCCTGGGAGATGATCAGTTCGCTGGTGGCGCAACTCAAGGTTGACGGGGGGGAGTTCGCAGACAACCAGGTGCCGCCGCCGAGCGAGAAGGAGCGCGGGCAACTGCTGCGCGCACTCGCGAGCGACGCGATACGCGGTGCCCTGCAGCGGCACTTCGGGGTGCGGCTCGCCTTCCAGAACTGCCACCGGGTGGCGGTCTTCCCGCTGGACCCGGCCGTCGAGGAGACCTACGGCCGGTTCACGTCCATCCGCGCGCAGCTACTCAACCAGTCCCCCGAGCTGAGGGACTGCTGACCCGCGCGGGGGTCGCCCGCGCACCCGCGACCCTCCGGCGCGCTGCCGAACCGGTTTGCCACACCTGCTTTTTCAGGCCAGTTCCGGGAGCACGTCGAAGCCCAGCCGGGTGACGTTCACCTCCGTGGCGTCCAGGTCGCCCGAGCCCTCCGCGAGCAGGGCGAAGCGGGTGATGCCGGTGGCCTCCGCGGTCGCCGCCAGCCGGTCCGCGCACAGCCTCGGCGAACCCACCGGGTGCAGCGCGCAGAGCAGTTCGGTGTAGGCGTGCGGGTCGCGCATCGCGCGCGGGCTGCCGTCGTAGGTGCGGTGCGCAGCGAGACCCTGCTGGAGCCAGTTCGGCATGGCCTTCAGCAGGGTCTCCACGGCGTCCTGGCGGGTGTCGCCGACCTGGACCACCCCGGCCGACACATGGTCCGCGGCGGCCGCCGCCACGGCGTCGGGGGAGTGGCCCGCCGCCAGCGCGGTGCGCCGCCACAACCCGACCATCTCCGCCTTGTCCTCGTCCCCGCAGTGCATGCCGAGCAGCATCGGCAGCGCCCGCTCGGCGGCCAGCCGGACGGTGGCCGGCGAGGTGCAGGCCACCACCACCGGCGGCCCCCCGCCGTCGAGTTCGTCCGGCCGCGGCACCACCGGGACCTCCGGGAAGGCGTACCGCGGGCCGTCCGCCCCCACCGCCGGCTCGCGCAGCCAGCGCAGCAGCAGGTCAAGGGACTCCGGGAAGCCGCTCTCGAACGCCGCTATCCCGGCGCCGAAGACCGTCAGGTCCACCCAGGGGCCGCCGCGCCCCACCCCGAGGGTGAACCGCCCGCCGGACGCCAGGTGCAGCAGCGCGGCCTGCTCGCCCAGCGCCACCGGGTGCGCGGTCGGCAGCACGCTCACCGCGGTGCCCACCCCGATCCTGGACGTCCGTCCGAGTAACAGCCCCGCCAGGGTGGTCGCCGACGGGCACACGCCGTACGGCACGAAATGGTGCTCGGCCAGCCACACCGCGTCCAGGCCGGCGGCCTCCGCCGCGTCGGCGGTGGATATCGCCCGGTGCAGCGCCTCACCCTGGCCCTGTCCTGGGAACTGGGCCGCGAGGACGAAGACTCCCACGCGCATCGTTCACTCCCTCCTTGCCGGGTCTAACGGTTGGCACGTGCCAAAGGCACGGCTTGCGGCGACGTTTTCATGATTTTCGCCAGCTGTCCGGAAGTCGGCGGAGTTCGGCCGGTGCCGGAGACGGCGCGTAGTCTGGGAGAACGCTCCGCAACCCCGCACTCCCCGCGGCCCGAGCAGCCCGAGTAGACCGAACAGCCCGTGAGGTGACCGTGTCGCCGCGACGCAACCGCCCCCACAAGCCGGCGCACGCCCGGGACGACGACGAGCGGGAGCCCGGCGGCGGTTTCCAGGACACCGAGCCCTGGCAGGGCGAGGAGTGGATCGTGCGGCAGGTGGCCGGCGGCGCGAGCGGCAAGCACTACCGCTGCCCCGGCTGCGACCAGGAGATCCCGCCCGGCGTCGGCCACGTGGTGGCCTGGCGCGAGCACGGGGGAGTGGACGACCGGCGGCACTGGCACCGGGCCTGCTGGAACGCAAGGGACCGCCGCACCAGCAAGGTGCAGCGGTCCCGTAACGCTCCGCGTTACTGAGGCGCGTCGGCGCCCGGTCGTTCCGGCGCCTCAGGCGTCCCGGCTCCTCAGCACCAGGTACCCGCCGAGCAGCGCCGCGACCACCCACGCGGCCATGATGAGGATGCCGCCCCACGGGCCGTACGGGGTGTGGTTGTCGGAGGTCTGCACGACCTCCATGATCTTCTGGCCGGCCCGGTCCGGGAAGTACTTGGCGACGTTCTTCACCTTCGGCACCGCCGACAGGATCGGCGAGACCAGGAAGAAGAACGGCATCAGGATGCCCAGGCCCAGCATCGGGCTGCGCAGCATCGCCGCGGCGCCCACGCAGAACAGCACCAGCAGCGTCATGTACAGCCCGGCGCCGAACACCGCACGGAAGACGTGGGTGTCGCCGATGTGGGCCTTGTGCGAGCCGAGCAGCGACTGGCCGAGGAAGAACGTGATGAAGCTGGTCGCCATGCCGACGACCAGCGCCAGCAGCCCGGCCACCGCGACCTTCGCGGTGTAGAACGACCCGCGCTGCGGCACCGCCGCCAGCGAGGTGCGGATCATGCCGGTGCTGTACTCGCTGGCGATCACCAGCACGCCGAAGACGATCAGCGCCAGCTGGCCCAGCGTCATCCCGAAGAAGCTGGTGTTCGTCGGGTCGAAGGTGGCCCGGTCGCTGGGCGACATCGAGTTCCAGTTGTTGTTGAACACCAGGCAGATGACCGCGCCCAGCGCCGCGGTCACCAGGAAGGCCAGCGCCAGCGTCCACACCGTGGAGCGCACCGACCGGATCTTCGTCCACTCCGACTGCACGACGGCAGAGGGGCTCGCCATGTCAGCGCCCCTTCCCGGAGCCGGGGTTGCGCCACTGCGCGCCCCACTCCTGCGCCGGGGGCTGCCCGGGAGCCTGACCCGCGGGCACGCCGTGCGGCAGCGCCCCCACCCCGGAAGGGCCGGACCCCACCGGCCCCCCTGCGTGGTACTCCACCGACTCCGCGGTCAACTGCATGAACGCTTCCTCCAACGATGCCCGCTGCGGGCTCAGTTCGTGCAGCACCACCTGGTGCTGCGCGGCCAGCGTGCCGAGGACGGCCGCATCCGTGTCCTGGATCTCGAACGCGCCGTCCGCGGTGGTCACCACGGTGTGGCCGGCCGCCGCCAGCACGTCCTTCAGCCGCTCCGGCTGCGGGGTGCGGATCCGCACGTAGGAGCGGGAGTTCTTCTCGATGAAGTCCGCCATCGAGGTGTCCGCCAGCAGCCGGCCGCGGCCGATCACGATCAGATGCTCGGCGGTCAGTGCCATCTCGCTCATCAGATGGCTGGAGACGAAGACCGTGCGGCCCTGCGCCGCCAGGCCCTTCATCAGGTTCCGGATCCAGTGGATGCCCTCGGGGTCGAGGCCGTTGACCGGCTCGTCGAACATCAGGATCTCCGGATCGCCCAGCAGCGCGGCCGCGATGCCCAGCCGCTGTCCCATGCCGAGCGAGAACCCCTTGGAGCGCTTCTTGGCCACCGCGGTCAGGCCGACCGTCTCCAGCACCTCGTCCACCCGGTGCCGGGGGATCCGGTTGGACTGCGCCAGGCACAGCAGGTGGTTGTAGGCGGTCCGGCCGCCGTGCACGTCCTTGGCGTCCAGCAGCGCGCCGATGTACTTCAAGGGCTCGCTGAGCTGCGCGTAGCGCTTGCCGTCGATCCGCACGTCGCCGCTGGTCGGCGCGTCCAGGCCGAGCAGCATCCGCATGGTCGTCGACTTGCCGGCGCCGTTCGGCCCCAGGAAGCCCGTCACCACGCCGGGGCGCACGGTGAAGGTCAGATGGTCGACTGCGGTCTTGTCCCCGTACCGCTTGGTGAGCCCCTGCAACTCAATCATGGGTGCGAGGCTAGCAAGCATGGCGGAACCCCCGCCCGAGGAGGGACGGGGGTTCCGTGGAAATGCCGGTGAAGAGCTGCCGCTCCGCCGGTCGTGGTGCTCCGGCTGAGGTCAGCGGGACTGCTGCGCCGGGACGCCCCGCGACAGCGGCTCGTCGTCGGCGGGGGCGCCGGCCGCGGCGACCGCCGCACCGGTCAGCGTGGCCAGCATCTCGCGGACGTTGGTCAGCTGGGCGTTGATGCTGTCGCGGCGGTTGGTGAGCGCCGCCAGCTCGCGCTCGGATTCGCTGCGGATCCGGTCGGCCTTGGCGTTCGCGTCCGCGACGATGTCCTCGGACTGGCGCTGTGCGGTCTCCACCGTCTGGCGGGCCCGGCGCTCCGCGTCGGTGCGCAGCTTCTCGGCCTCCAGGCGCAGCTGCTCGGCGCGGTGCTCGATCTCCGCCAGCCGCTTCTCCGCCTTGGCCTGACGGGACGCCAGGTCACGCTCGGACTGCTCGCGGCGCTTGGCCAGGTTGGTCTCGAAGTCCGCGGCGGCCTGGGCGGCCTTGGCGCGGGTCTCCTCGAACAGCGCGTCGGCCTCCTCCCGCTTGGCCGAGGCGTCCTTCTGCGCGTCGGCACGCAGCTGGGTGGCGTCACCCTTCGCCTTCTCGACGATCCGCGCGCCCTCGTCCTCGGCCTTGGCCTTGCGGTCGGCCGCGAAGGTCTCCGCGTCGTTGCGCACCTGGGCGGCGGCCGACTCGGCCAGCTCCCGGTGCTGCTCGGCGGCCCGGCGGGCCTCCTCGCGCAGGTCCTTCGCCTCCTCCTCGGCGAGGCGGAGGATCTTCTCCACACGCGCGCCGAGACCGGCGTAGGACGGCTCCGCGTCGTTCACCTGGGCCTGGGCGTTCTGGGTCTCGAGGTGCAGCTCCTCGATGCGCTTCTCCAGCGCGGTGATCCGGGTCAGGGCGCTGTCACGGTCGGCGACGAGCTTGGTGATGCGGTCGTCCACCTGTCCGCGGTCGTATCCGCGCCGCACGAGCTCGAAGCCGAAGGGGGAGGAAGTGTCGCTCATGGGGTTCCTGTCGATTCAGACCGGTGAGGTGATAGGGGGAATCCTATTGGCCTTTGCGGCGTGTCACCGAGCCATTGAGGATTCGGTATGGAGAATGTCCGCTCAATCGAGTGGAGCATCGTCGATACGCTTGCCACTCGTCCGAGCGGTGCCCGCGCCCGCGCCTGCGGCGACGGTACTCTTCGCCCCCCCGCCGCTGGGCGCCTCGAACGACTCCAGAGCTTCCAGGACGTCCTGGACGCGGGAGATCTCCGCGTTGATGTCCTCTCTGCGGCGCACCAACGTCTCCAGCTCTCGTCTGCCTTCCGCGACGATACGCTCGGCCTCCGCGCGGGCCTCCCCCTTGACCCGCTCCGCCTCGCGTTCGACGTCGGCCTTCTTCTGCTCGGCCTCCTTGAGCAGGCCCTCGACCTTCTTGACGGCGGCGATCCTGACCTTGCTCGCCTCCGACGTGGCCGTGGACTTGATCTCGGCGGCCTTCGCCTCCGCCTCGGCGAGCTGCTCGGTGGCCGCGGCCACCAGCTTGTCCACCCGCTCGCCGACGGACTTCATGGCCTCGGCGGCCTCCTTGCGGGCCCGCTCGTGGAGCTCCTCGACCTCGCCCTCCACGCGCCGCCGCAGCTCGTCGGTGCGCTCGCGGATCGCGGTCGCGTCGGACCTGGCCTCGGACAGCATGGTGTCGGCGTCGTTGCGGGACCGCTCGACGTAGCCGTTGCCCTCGGCGGTGGCCTCGTTGACGATCCGCTCGGCCTCCGCGCGGGCCGCGCCGACCATCGTGTCGGCCTGCTCCTCGGCGGCCGCGGCGGTCTTCACCGCCTCCGCCTGCGCCCCGCCGATCAGCTCGTCGGCCTGCTCCGCGGCCTCGCTGCGGCGCTTGTTGGCCGCCTCGCGTGCCTCGTCCAGGATGCGCTGCGAGTCGGTGCGGGTCTGCTCGGCGTCCCGCTCGGCGGAGTCCAGCGCCTCGCGGGACATCGTGTCCAGCCGGGCCGCCTCCTCGCGGGCCTTGGTGACCAGCTGGTCGGCCTGCGACGCGGCGTCGCCCCGCATCCGGTTGGCGTCCTCGCGGGCCTCCGCGCGCAGCCGGTCCGACTCCTCGATCGCCTCGCTGACCGTGCGGTCGGCGAGCCGGCGGGCCTCCTCGGCCTCCTCCTGCGCCTCCCGGCGCAGGCGTGAGGCGTCCTCGGAAGCCCGCTCCCGCTCGGAGTTGGCGTCGGCGTGCAGCCGGTCGGCCTCGCCCTGGGCGTCGGCGCGCAGCTGCTGAGCGGCGTGCTCGGCGGCCGCCCGCAGCCCGGCGATCTCCTCCTCGGCCTCCTGGTGCAGGTTCGCCACCGAGTCCCGCACCTGCTGCGCGGTGGCCTCGGCCGCACCCACCAGCTCGGTGGCCCGCTGCTCCGCCTCGGCCGCCAGCCGGTCGGCCTCCGCGGCCGCGTCCTCCACCCGCTTGCGGGCGCCGGCCAGCAGCTCGTCGCTCTCCCGGCGGGCCTGCTCGCGCTCCTGCCCGGCCTCGGCCCGGGCCGACTCCAGCAGCTCCTCGGCCTCGCGCCGGCGGCGGGCCGCCTCCTCCTGGGCGGCGCCCAGCGCCTCCGCGGCCTCCACGCCGGTGCGCTCGGCCGCCGCCGCGGCCTCGGCCCGCAGCCGGTCCGCGGTCTGCTGGGCCTCGGCCCGCCGCTGCTCGGCCTCGGTGGTCGCCTCGGCCTGCAGCCGTACGGCCACCGCCTCGCCCTCGGCACGCGACTGCGCCGCGTCCGCGGCCGCCTCGTCGCGCAGCCGGACCGCTTCGGCCTCGGCCTGCTCCTGGAGGGTGCGGACCCGCTCGGCGGTCTCCTGGCGCAGCCGCTCGGCCTCCTCCGCGGCCTCGCCGCGGATCCGGTCCGACTCGTCGTTCGCCTCGCGCAGCGTCTGCTCCGCGGTGCCGACCCGGGACTCGGCCTCCTCGCGCAGCCGGAGCAGGTCCGCCTCGGCCTCCTCGCGCATCCGGGCCACTATCGTCTCGCCCTCGGCACGCTGCTCGGCGGCGGCCTGCTCGGCCTCCTCGCGCACCGCGGCGCCCTGCCGCTCCGCCTCGGCCCGCAGCTCCTCGGCCTCCGCACGGGCGGCGCGCAGCGCCTCCTCGGCCTTGACCTGAAGCGCGGAGGCCCGGTCCACCGACTCGGTGCGCATCCGGTCGGACTCGGTCGCGGCGCTCTGCCGCACCTCGTCGCCGTCCGCGGTCGCCTTGGCCAGCAGCTCCTCGGCCTTGCTCGCGGCCTCCTCGATCTGCTGCACCGCCTCGCGGCGGGCCTCGCCGCGGATCCGCTCGCCCTCGGCGACGGCGTCGGCCCGCAGCTGCTCGGCCTCGCCGCGCAGCCGCCTGGCCTCCTCCTGGAGCTCGACGGTCCTGGCGCGGTACTCCTTGGTGTCGTCCTGCGCGGCCCCGCGCAGCTCCTGCGCCGACTCCTCGGCCTCGGCCCGCAGCCGGTCGGCCTCCGCGTCGGCCTCGTGGCGGATCCGCTCGGCCTCCTCGGCGGCGGCCTTGGTCGTCGACCGGGCGTCCTGCGACGCCTTGGTGAGGATCTCCTCGGCCGACCTGGCGGCCTGCGCGAGCTGCGCGGCGGCGTCCTCGGTGGCCTTGGCCCGGGCGGTCTCCTGGGCCTCCGCGCGGATCCGCTCGGCCTGCGCGCGGGCGTCGGCGACGACCTGCTCGGCCTCCGCCTTGGCGGCGTCCGCCTCCTTGGTGGCCTCCCCGACCATGCGGGCGATCTCCGCGCGGGCGGTGCGGGTGCGCTGCTCGGTCTCCGTCTCGGTGGCGGCCAGGCGCTTGGCGGCGCCGGCCGCGGCCTCCTCGCGCAGCCGCTCGGACTCGGCCCGCGCGGTGCGCAGCGCCTCGTCGGCCTCGCGCAGCCGCTCCTCGGCCAGCCGGGACAGCTCGGCGGCCCGGGCGCGGGCCTCGTCGGACTCGCTGCGGCTGGAGGTGCGCAGCTGCTCGGCCTCGGTGGTGGCCTCGCTGGCCTGCGACGAGGCGGCGGTCAGCAGCCGCTCGGCGTCCGTCCTGGCCCGGCGCAGCAGCTGCTCGGCCTCGGCCCTGGCGGCCTGCGTCTCGGCGGTCAGCCGCTGGTTGGTCTGCTCGGCGGCCCGGGTGGCCTCGGCCTGCGCGGCGGCCACCGCGCGCTCGGACTCCACCCGGGTCTCGTCCAGCAGCCGGCGGGCCTGCGACTCGCTGCGGGCCCGCAGCTGCTCGGCCCAGGCGACGTTCTCGTTGACGTGGCTCTCGACGGTGCTGCGCCGCTCGGCCAGCTCGTCGTCCAGCTGGCGGCGGCGGGCGATCGCCTCGGCGTGCCACTCCGCCTCGAACCGGGACCGGTGCTCGGCCTGCTCCTGCAGCAGCCGCTGGGTCTGCGCCCGTGCCTCGCGCAGCTCGCGCTCGGCGTCCGCGCGCAGCTGGTCGGCCTGCAACTGGGCGTTGCGCAGCAGCTGGTCGGCCTGGTGGCCGAGGTTGTCGTAGGAAGGACGGGTCGCGAGGGCGCGGCGCGCCTCGTGCAGCTTGGCGCGCAGTACCTCGACCTGATACCCGAGGTCGTCGGCATGGTCGACCGCCTTGCCCCGCTCGGTGCGCAGCCGTTCCATCTCGGCTTCGAGCAGGGAGAGGTGGTCGTCAGCCCGGTAGCTGTCGTTGCCCCGCACTCCGCGGTCCCATCGGTCTCCTGGTGTGCTCACCCGCCCACCGGGTGAGATTCTCCGTCACTCCGTCGGCGGGACGGAGTTGTACGAGGAATGGTGTCAGATCAACATCGGGGAGCGGGAGACCGCTGCCGGCAGCCCGCCCCTCGGACGCCGCCACTCTACCGGCCGTGGCGGGGGTTGGGTCAGTGGTCCTCGGAGGCCGAGGCGGAGGTCACGATCTCGGTGAGCACTCCGTGACAGTCCTTGGGGTGCAGGAACGTGATGCGGGAGCCCATGGAACCGGACCTCGGGGCGTCGTACAGGACCCGGACGCCCTTGTCCCTGATCGCCTCGGAGTCGGCGTCCACGTCCGCGGTGCCGAACGCGATGTGGTGCACGCCCTCGCCGTTCTTGGCCAGCCACTTCCCGACGGCCGAGTCCTCCCGGGTGGGCTCCAGCAGCTGCAGGTAGGACGAGCCCCCGTCGGAGGTGCCGTTGATCCTGAGCATGGCCTCGCGCACGCCCTGCTCCTCGTTGACCTCCGTGTGGGCCACCTCGAAGCCGTAGGTCGCCTCGTAGAACGCGACGGTGGCATCGAGGTCGAAGCAGGCGATGCCGATGTGGTCGATGCGAGTCAGCATGCACACAGTGCACCGCATCACCATGTGGTCACGCAACGTGCGCGCAGTCACACGTTGGGCCCGGTGACCGTTGCGTCCCGGCGTCAGTACATTGATGGTAACCCTCGTTAACATCCTCTCTTCGCTCGAAGGGGCCGCACCATGACCAGCCAGGCAGCACGCACGTCCGTGATCGTCGCCGGCGCCCGCACGCCGATGGGCCGCCTCCTCGGCGGTCTGCGCAGCTTCTCCGGCGCGGACCTCGGCGGTTTCGCCATCAAGGCCGCCCTCGACCGGGCCGGCATCGCCGGCGACCAGGTGCAGTACGTGATCATGGGCCAGGTGCTGCAGGCCGGCGCCGGCCAGATCCCCGCACGGCAGGCCGCGGTCAAGGCCGGCATCCCGATGAGCGTCCCCTCGCTCACCGTCAACAAGGTGTGCCTCTCGGGCCTGGACGCCATCGCGCTGGCCGACCAGCTGATCAGGGCCGGCGAGTTCGACATCGTGGTGGCCGGCGGCCAGGAGTCCATGACCAACGCGCCGCACCTGCTGCCCAAGGCCCGCGAGGGCCACAAGTACGGCGCCATCGAGATGCTGGACGCGATGGCCAACGACGGCCTCACCGACCCCTTCGAGCACATCGCGATGGGCGAGTCCACCGAGAAGCACAACACCCGGCTGGGCATCGAGCGCGCCCCGCAGGACGAGTTCGGCGCGCTGTCCCACCAGCGGGCCGCCGCGGCGCAGAAGAAGGGCCTGTTCGAGGCGGAGATCGCCCCGGTCGAGATCCCGCAGCGCAAGGGCGAGCCGGTGGTGTTCAGCGAGGACGAGGGCATCCGCCCGGAGACCACCGCCGAGGGCCTGGGCCGGCTGCGGCCGGCGTTCCCCGACGCGTCGGGCGCCGGCACCATCACCGCGGGCACCGCCTCGCAGATCTCCGACGGCGCCGCCGCCGTCGTGGTGATGAGCCGGGCCAAGGCCGAGGAGCTGGGCCTGGACTGGATCGCCGAGATCGGCGCGCACGGCAACGTGGCCGGCCCCGACAACTCGCTGCAGTCCCAGCCGTCCAACGCGATCCGGCACGCCCTGGACAAGGCCGGGCTGACCGTGGACGACCTGGACCTGATCGAGATCAACGAGGCGTTCGCCGCGGTCGCCGTCCAGTCGATGAAGGACCTCGGCGTCACCGCCGACAAGGTGAACGTCAACGGCGGGGCCATCGCCCTCGGCCACCCCATCGGCATGTCCGGCGCCCGTATCGTGCTGCACCTGGCACTGGAACTCCAGCGCCGCGGCGGCGGCACCGGAGCGGCCGCCCTCTGCGGCGGCGGCGGCCAGGGCGACGCCCTGATCGTCCACGTGCCGGCCAAGTAGGGCTCGGCAGTCAGAACGGCAAGTGATCGGTCAACCCGGTGCGAGTGAGCCAAAGGGCGCGCCGGTGTCGAAAGGGAGAGCGCGCGGAGTGAGCGAGGAACGAGCGAGCGAGCACGGTCGACCGTCGGCACCGGGTCCGAGCGCCCGGAAGCGAACCGAGCCGGCCATCGACACGCTGGTGGGTCAGGCGCGGGCGGGGAAGCCGCGGGCGGTGGCGCGGCTGATCTCGCTGGTCGAGGGGGCGTCCCCGCAGTTGCGGGAGGTGATGGCCGCGCTCGCGCCGCTGACCGGCGGGGCGTACGTCGTCGGCCTCACCGGGTCTCCCGGCGTCGGCAAGTCCACCTCGACCTCGGCCCTGGTCACCGCCTTCCGCAAGGCGGGGCGCAGGGTCGGGGTGCTGGCCGTCGACCCCTCCTCGCCGTTCTCCGGCGGCGCCCTGCTCGGCGACCGGGTCCGGATGTCCGAGCACGCCTCGGACCCGGGCGTCTACATCCGGTCGATGGCCACCCGCGGCCACCTCGGCGGGCTGGCCTGGGCCGCCCCGCAGGCGATCCGCGTGCTGGACGCCGCGGGGTGCGAGGTGATCCTGGTGGAGACCGTCGGCGTCGGGCAGTCCGAGGTCGAGATCGCCGCGCAGGCCGACACCTCGGTGGTGCTGCTCGCCCCCGGCATGGGCGACGGCATCCAGGCCGCCAAGGCCGGGATCCTGGAGATCGGCGACATCTACGTGGTGAACAAGGCGGACCGCGACGGCGCGGACGCCACCGCGCGCGAACTGAACCACATGCTGGGCCTGGGGGAGTCCCGGGCCCCGGGCGACTGGCGGCCGCCCATCGTCAAGACGGTGGCCGCCCGCGGCGAGGGCATCGACGAGCTCGTCGAGGCGCTGGAGAAGCACCGCGCCTGGATGGAGGCCGGCGGAGAGCTCGCCGCCCGCCGGGCCCGGCGCGCGGCCGGCGAGATCGAGACCATCGCGCTCACCGCGCTGCGCGCCCGCATCGGGGACGTCCACGGCGACCAGCACCTGGGATCGCTGGCCGCCAAGGTCACCGAGGGCGTGCTGGACCCGTACGCGGCGGCCGACGAGCTGATCGCGGAACTCACCCGCGGCTGACCCCCGGCGCCCGCTGGACGGGCGCCACAGCGCCGCGCTCCGGCCCTGCCGGGCCGGGAGCGGCGCGGCAGGTCAGACCCGGCTGCTCTCCTCGCGCAGGTGCTGGGCCACCGGCAGCATCGCCTGGTGGTACGACGCCAGGTCCTCGGCCGAGATCAGGTCGATGAAGTGGGCGCGCACCGAGGCGACATGGCGCGGGGCGACCTCGCGCATCGTCTCCCAGCCCTGCTCGGTGAGGACCGCGTACAGCCCGCGCCGGTCCTCCTCGCAGTTCTCCCGGCGGACCAGCCCGGCGGCCTCCATCCGGGTGATCTGGTGCGAGAGCCGGCTCTTGGACTGCAGGGTCGAGCGGGCCAGGTCGCTCATCCGCATGCGGCGCTCGTCCGCCTCGGAGAGGTTGACCAGGATCTCGTAGTCGTTGTTGGTCAGTCCGAACGGCTGAAGGTCGCGTTCGAGCTGGTACATCAGCAGGCGGCTGACGTCGAGGTGGACGCGCCAGGCTCGCTGCTCGTCCTCGCTGAGCCAGGTTGCGGCGCGCTCGGCGGTGTCGGTCTCCATGGGGGAATCCTACCGGCGGTTGAATCACGGATGATCGCCAGGGTAGCCGAACGGTCACCGTGAGAAACGATGCTGGGGTACGTATGGTTACGCATCGGGTCAGGTCCACCGCCCGGACGGGGGCGCCCAGGGAAAGATTTGGTCCGGACCAGACCGGGACCTGGCGGGACATGCCTGTGGCCCGGAGCCGGCCTCGGCCCCGGGCCCCGCTCGCCCCCGCCCCCGCTAGCTCCGGCTCGTGGCCGCGCCCGCGCCCGGAACGCCCGGGCCCGCCTGCCCCGGTACGCCCCCGGTGTCCTTGGCGGCCAGCAGCGACTCCGTGGACTACAGCAGCACCTGGCCGGCGCCGGTGAACTCGAACTGGTGCTCCTCGCCCGAGGCCCCGCCGATGCCGGTCAGTCCCCGGATGCCGCCCAGCACACCGCGCATGTAGGAGTGGTCGAAGTGGTGGCACGGCGACGGGCAGTCCGCCCAGCCGACGAGCGCCTGCGGGTCCACCCGGACCGGCGGCTCCACGAAGTGCACCGCGCCGTTGGAGGCGGCCACGAACGTGCCGGTGCCGATGAGCGTCAGGAAGCCGGGGATGATCGACTGCTTGAGGGTCAGCCCCGGCTGGAAGGCCAGCAGGTTGCCCGACCGGATGGTCAGGTTGCCCTCGTCCAGGTCGTAGGAGTTGATGTCGTACGACCGGTCGGCGAGCAGCATCTTGCCGCGGCCCTGCGCCACCACCCAGTCCGCGGCGTGCATCGGCGAGTGGAAGTTGGCGGCGACCAGCCGGTCCAGCGGGCCGTGGCCGATGCCGTGGAAGTCGACCTGCCCGTAGTAGGCGATCATCTTCCCCTTCTGCAGGAACCACTGCCCGTCCAACTCCACGCTGAACGCGTACGGGTTGACGTTGTCGTTCGACGGCAGCGAGTACGGGTCGTACACGACGGGCCCACCCGCCCCCGCCCCGGGCATACTCACAGCTTCTCCTCCGACGCCTGGACGTAGACCATGCCCTGTCCCGACAGCTCCAGCTGGAACGCCTCGCCCGAGCCGCGGCCCACCATCTCGCGCCAACCCAGCGCCGCCGTCAGCTTGTTGCGGACGTCGCCGCGGTGCGCCACGTAGGCCTGGGGGTCGACGTGCACCGGGCGCTGCGGGGTGATCGGCAGCTCGATGACCCCGCCGTGCGCCATCACCGCGACCGAGCCCTTGCCCTGGAGCGTGGTGGTGAACAGGCCCTGGCCGGTGGCCTGTCCGCGGATCACGCCCATCACGCCGCCCTGCGAGCCCATGAACATCGTGCCCTGCTGGAGCGAGCCGTCGAACGCCAGCAGCCGGTCGGCCTCGACGTAGAGCGTCTCGCCGGTCAGGTCCACGGTGTGGATGTGGTGGCCGCCGTGGCCGAACATCACCGAGCCGCTGCCCTCGACCGTCATCAGCGGCGTCGCCTCGTTGGCCAGCCGGCGGCCGATCATCGACATCACGCCGCCCTGCCCGCCGGTGATGTTCGGGGTGAACGTCACCTGCCCGCGGTAGGCGAGCATCGCGCCGCGCTGGCTGAACAGCCGCTGCCCGGGCACGATCTGCGCCTCGACCATCTTCGAGTTGATCCGGGTGAAGCCCATCAGAGCTGCCCCCCGATGGTGTCGCGCTCGCTCGGCTGCACGTACACCAGGCCCTCGCCGTCGAAACGGATCTGGAAGCTCTCGCCGGAGCCCTCGCCGATCAGGGTGCGCCAGCCCACCGCGGTCTGGAGCTGCTGTCGCAGCTGCCCGGTGTGCGCGACGTACGCGCCGGGGTCGACGATCAGCGGGTAGGCGGCCGAGACGCGCAGCACGATCGCCGGGCCGTCGGACATGATCGCCGCCTGGCCGCTGCCCTCCACGGTCGTGGTGAACAGGCCGTTGCCCTGCGAGGCGCCGCGCAGCCCGGTGAAGGTCGTGCCGGTGCGCAGTGACGGCTCGGTGGCCAGCAGGTTGCTCGCCTCCACGTACAGCTTCTCGCCGGTCAGGCGCACCAGGTTGATCTCGGTGGCGCGGTCGGCGAAGTAGCAGGTGCCGTGGCCCTTGACCTCCATCACCGCCATCGACTCGCCGGTGATGCGCCGGGTCACCAGGCCGCGCAGGCCCTCGCCGCCGCCGGTCATCTTCTTGAAGGTCATCTCGCCGTCGTAGGCGACCATCGCCCCGTTCTTCGCCTTGACCGCGTCCCCCGCGAGGTCGACGGCGAGCACCCGCGAGCCGTGCAACCGGAACATCGCCATGATCAGATCTGGTCCGCCGCGCGCTGCCGCACCGGCAGCGGCTCCCTGGCCGCGGCCGTGCCGCCGTGCACCGACTCGCCGGCCGCCTCCTCGACCTCCAGCAGCGACTCTCCGCGCCGCTCGGCCTCGAACGCCGCATGGCCGCCGCGCAGCCCGAACAGCCGCTTGCCGATGAGGATGTAGAGGACGGCGACGATGTTCAGCGCCAGCGTGCCGATCTTGAAGTAGCTGATCTTCTCGGTCAGCTCGTAGATCTCGATGGGCAGGAAGGCCGCCGTGGCCACCACCGCCAGGTACTCCGCCCAGCGCTTGCCGAACCACAGGCCGACGCCCTCGACCACCTCGATCAGCGCGTACGCGCCCAGTCCCGCGGCCGCCTTCTGCAGCGTGGACTTCTTGTAGTCGAAGGTCTTCTGGATGGTGTCGACGACCGGCGAGTGGTCCAGGTCGTAGCCGAAGTGG
>Ga0136643_10007019_pt1 | contig 16227 bp, 12 predicted proteins | sample TergutLab28metaG_FD_96883 | JGI IMG/M metagenome (GOLD analysis project Ga0136643, IMG submission 96883) | Labiotermes labralis P1 segment gut microbial communities from Petit-Saut dam, French Guiana - Lab288 P1 (version 3) (version 3) | ecosystem: Host-associated > Arthropoda: Insects >... | reverse complement strand
CAAATTCTTGTTTTATAATAAGTTTATTATATGCCTCTACATGTTTCGAGCACTGTGTGCTCATCATCAGGAGGTCAAAATTGTATTATACAGCATCTGGTATCATCACACCTGTAGGTGGCCATCCCTTTTGACCTTCTGATGATGAGCACATAGTGCTCGAAACATGTAGAGGCATATAATAAACTTATTATATAACAAGAATTTGTTTATTAAGTTGGTTAATTACTAAGATTATACTGAGATGCACGGTCAGCAAAACATCAAATATATATATTCAGCTGTGTGTATACCGAAATTGTAAATGTTATTGACAAGAATCTCATGCCTCAGAGGTTAGCCGGCAACCTGAAGTGTGTTTTGGGAACGAAAGACTTATTGTAAGATTGTCAGTGCACAAACTGGAATTAACAAAAGGATACAATGACAATTTCACACAACTTTCTACTCCTGTACTACAAACACACACAAGAAGACAGGCACAATATTTCAGCTTCTTCACATTTCGCTCTTTTCAGTTATGGCTTACAAGACTATATACAGGAATTTAAAATTTGAAATCAAACTTCTAGAGATTCCATAGTTATCGAGAGCTCTGTAGAATCTTCCATGCACGGTACGCAGGAAATTTCAAAATACCGTGTATATTCTTGTGAGCTGGAACTGAAATGGCTACACATGACCAAGCAGAAAATTGTCGCCTCTCTACCTCGGTACGTTCTGTAGTACAGGTTTAAGAAATTGTGTCAAAATCAGACATTCTTATCAAGTTAACACATCGCACAACGGAATGTCTTCCATCAGATTGAAGTTAATTCAACGTAACACCCAAATATCTAACAATATTTTTTAATCACGATCAAAACACATTTCGTTGAGAATTTTATTACATGATAACTAGTTTCTACCCTGAGCTCGGGTCATCGTCGAGCCATGAAAGAAGAACATGAATGTGTACAGAAACTAAGTAACAAAAATGGAGATCTCTTCCTTTTACATTAAAAATACATGTACATTTACAATTATGAAAAGTGGACAAGAGTAAAACCGTCACACAAAGGCCTAACGACGATTAAAAAGTAACTGTTTTTGTTTTTTAAAAAACTGTTTTTAAAAAATACCCTAAAGCGTGGGCGACTTTCCTATTTGGGCTACTTTATATTGGCTCAAAATGTATCTTCAGTAAGACTGTATTTACCTGAAACTACTAGACCACTTGCCCATATTCTGCTGCAGTAAGTCGTGTCCAGTGACAAGCAGTTATACTTCGTGTCATGTATGTCCCAGGTTTCAATTTCAGCCTAGATAGGCTGTCCTGAGTGTTTGCATGGTTTTCCTCAGTTCATTCAGGAATTTCCCTGCATAGTATCTCAAAATAAACCACTAGAGCTTACTTCCACGTCTTCCTAGCTCATTACTGACAATCCTCCTGCCACTGGACGCGATACTGTCTGTGCTGTTACCAATGTCGTAACATATAGCTACCATTACATGAAGCGTATTCTGCTGTTCTTCCTTTATTTCTATCACTAAAACTTTCTTCATACATGTCTAATACAATCTCTCAATACTTCAGTTCCGTTCTTCGTCTTTCTATGCTACATCTGTAGATGAATCTGATTCGTAGACATATATTTGCCGTTTTACGTCTTAGTGTTCTTGAAAATTGTATTTCACATGACATATAACTTTTCTCTCCTTTTTCTCTTGGCGCAAGGAAGAGACAGAAAGTGACATCGGGGTGTAACAATTGCATAACAATGAACTTCTTTGTTTGTACTCTGAGTCAAGTGTTGCTACGATAAGAAGGTTGGGCGGCATGCTTAAGGAAAGTCAGAAGTGCGTACATAGAGTTGAGTGGAAACTCTGGCAGAAAGAAGTTCCTTGGTACTCCTAGGAGTAAATGACAGGAAAAGATGTGAAATATCTGCAAAGAAATGGATTGCAACCATGTGAATTAGATGTTTCTAGTTCGGTGTGAGCTCCAGCAGCCAGATCTGTTAAATAAGGCAGAACATTCTATGCATAAAAAATGTAAGTTTTATTGAGTTACGAAGCGAATGTTAGCTTCTCAATAACGATGCTGCTACGTGGAGTTAGTTTGTCACCTATTTGTTTGATTCTTTCTTTCTTTCTTTGCTTGCTGGCTTGTTGCCTTCTCGTGTCTGCATGTACGGTACATTGGTAATTAATTTGCTCTTATCACTACGGGTTTTGTGCAGACTTACCCACAATCGATGTTGACTTTATTTGGACAACTCCTTACAATGTCCTAAGACGCCCGAAATCTTGTGGTGAGAATCCCAAGAATTTACCAAATTTGTATTCTCTGCTTTCTATTTATTACGAAATTTCTACGCCTCACAATATGTAACTTGCATACAGATCAGCCTATCTACCTCTCAGTGTTACCACTCGCACCGTTAAACAAAACCTGTCACGATTTCCGACATCCTCCGAGTTTTGAAAATATATCATAAGATTAATCAAACAATACACTTTCAGCATAAAGACTTTGATGTAATTTACACTCGGCTCCCACTCCTAGCTGTTACAGTTTTCCTCAGTGCAGGAGTGGGTTTCATATCATCTAGGGCCTCTTTCTGTTCACCTCAGGTACCTTAATTGGAGTGCTTACTTCAAGGAGGTACACTCGTTTACAGGACGAACCATTTCACACACAGCTGTTTCAGGCGCGCCATGCTGACACAGACATCTTTCCTCAATAAGCTTCCATCACTCTTGCCGTAGACCAAGCCCTCTACCTTTTCTCCTACTCTCAATTAGTAAAGTTATCTCCTAGTTTCATATCCTGATGTCTTCTCCTATTTCCCTGCCTCTGAACCGGCTGGACCTGGTACTCCGATCCGAACCTTTCTCGCAGTCCCTCTCTCAAGGGTTGCTGATATCTCAATCTTTTTTCTCAGATCTCTGCTATCGAAAAGGTCCAGTCAGATCTTGCACTCCCACCAGTGAGACATCCTGTGTGTCCCACAACAAACCAAGCACCATTGGTATCTCGCATTCACTGCTTATCTCCCTCAGTGCCATATACTTCCAGGCCTGTAACTCAAAATTCGTTCCTGCTGTGATCTACGTAGCATCCCTCACAAATTCCCACAAATCCTCTTCAGAATCCAAGAACGTGACAGAATATCCACAAAAAAAAGTCCTTAGTCTGTCCGCCACAATTTGAAGGGGCTATTGATATCGTTTCAAATAACGATTGATAACTGCTTCTAACAGAAATTGGCTGCAGTTCACTCCAAAGACCACTCTCCGAAAGCGGAACACTCTTATTTTCCCTTCATCATCTTTCAGCCACCACACGAACCGTACACAGTCGCGGTCTTGTTCATTGACAGAACTCTGCAGAAACGCCTTTCTTATATTCGATACGAATCTTATTCTCTTCTCTTGGAACTTCAGTAAATCTTTGGGGATCAGTTCCAACAATTTAGATCCATCTGCCAAGCCATCTTTCAAATACATAAAATACAGGTTTTACGTGGGCTGTTCTCCCCCGAATGTCTCCACCTTGTCGTGGTGGTGGGGGGGGGGGGGGGGGTGGCTTGCGTGCCTCAATGGCCTTAGGGCTATGCCGACGGGAACTATATGTTCCTGGTGCCGCCGCCCAAGCCGGACAGGCCATAAGAGAGAAGCCAGACTAAGAGATAAAAACAGGTCCTCCAAGAATGGGGGTTTTGTGGACGGGCTGGTAACCCTCTCAAAGAAAATAGAATACTCATAAAGAGAGACGCACAGCCTCGGATATCGGCGGATCAAATGACAAACGACCTGAACTAGAAATCCCTGGAATACAAGATGTAAGAACCAAATACAAACAAAATTGGATCAACCACCTTGAAAGAATGGATAACAAGAGACTCCCGAAACATGCCCTCAATTACAAACCCCCGAGGACGAAGAGATCGTGGACGCCCCAGGAAAAGATGGCAACGCGTCGATGCCGGAACAAGCCAAACGACATAATCCACAGAGGAAGAAGAGGAAGAAGAAGAAGAAGAAGATGATGATGATGATGATGATGATTATGATGACGACGTGGGCTGTTGATTTAGAATTGGAAGACTCCTCGTTGGGGCAAAACTGTTCTTACCTCCTCTTGTGGGACCACTTCATCATACATTCTCACAGCCAATAGTTTAAACAATATTGAAGTCTTCGGGCTTCTTTTCAGCGCTTCAATTTCGCAGGTGTTGGAGCCTACCTCTTCTGTGCTACGCTTTGTTGTTAGGCAGACCTAGTGGCTAACCCAGGAATTTTGTTGGGAGGGGGGTTCAACAAATTCAGTTGAGGACAGAGATCTGGGGGCGGTAGCCACCTAGTCAAGGGTTCTGGAGGCAGCTGTAATTTCGTACAAGAAATTTCATTTCATATAGTAAAATCTTCTTAATTTTTGGTACTTTAAGACTATTTATGATGACAACCAATTTATTTGTCATTATTAATGTAAAACAATTGCGAACCTAGGTCGTTTTAGAATTTTACTGCCTTTTTTCCAAATATCTTGGGGTGATGGCGTCCTAAATTCAGCAATTTTTAACAGTTTTCACAATCGGATTCAGTTTGGCAATATTTTGGAGGGCCTTCGGAATTTTTGAGGGGGGGTTTTGAACATCCCCCTCCCCGGTACGCCACTGGGCAGATCCTGGCAATTATCTAACCTAGGCAGACCAACCTCAGATCTTCCTTTTGAATTCAATTCCAATCTCTTCGCAACGCGATCCCAGACAGCTTTCTCTAGCTTGTCCTGTGGTTTATTCTTACAGTCATCTGTGATTCCTATCGCCAGTAACTTCCATGAATACTCAATGTTACTGGTCTGTATCAAATGATTTGGCAGTATTGCCGCCTAGGTGTTGTGGTTAGAACCTACTCATGCTTTACCAGTGATCACCCAAACAAGCCATGTCTGCATAGCAACAAGGCCACAACGCAGCTCAAACATGTTTCCTATATAGAATTTCCCAGCCGCATCAGCCCCTGTCAATATTTCTATTGGCGGTTGTCCTCCGCGCATATCAGTTGGCTTCCCTTTTCTCTCAGCACTTCCATTCACGCACTCGTTTTGAGCCTCGTTGCTGGACAACAAACGGCAGTCTGATCTAACATCTGAATCTTACAAGAACACTCACTTGTTAGGCTACTACGATGTACCGTACGTCGTAAAACAGGTGACCTTCCCTCTGGGACGTAGCCCATCATAACATGACGCGTATCAAGACCTCCAATCCCACCGGTTTTTATCCCATTTTTTAGCCGTTTCCTTCAGGTTGTACGAAGGCTGGACACGATTTTTAATAAATGTCCTTACTTTGTTTATTTTCCCACTGACCTCAAATTATACCTGTGTCACCAATGATCCTTGGTTCGAGACCAGATCAGAAATATGCTAGGCAGGTAGACAGGCAAATTTACATTCGTAGAAATAATTATAAATTTAGGACTTCGAAGGAAAAGAATACCAGTGTGTATATGGTATATTGGAACACTTGGAAGGGTGCGGACCTGAGTGTTGTTGTTATGTTTGTGAAATTATTTGTGGCCCGGAGGGATTCGGCCTACTCTCAGCTAAGGGTTTTGATATTATTGCCGCTCTGACCCCCTGTAAACAAAAACGTCCTCTAAAGGCTTCGATCATTACATCACTAGAGGACATCTGTTTTATGGTTTGATAAGGGAAGTGACCTGAAACTAGCCCTTGCTGGGTCTGGGGAGAAAATGTTTTGCGAGTCTTCGTACTCGCAAGTGGCAAGACAGAAGGCACTGCCGGTGAAGAGGCGGTGGTGGTAATAATGCAGTGCCATATACTTTTGACTTTGTTTTGGTAGATAAAGCTCGCATGAATGAAAAAAACAGTGGTAATAACCATGTAGTGGCTGTGACACAATTACTTTTTTTAATCTTCTCGGTAGAACTATACGTGTCTTCTGGGACCACCGCATGTGATATTCCCTAAAAGGAGGTCATGCTCCCCGATTAAGAGATTTGACCGGTTATACCTGCAAGGTCTGAAGTAATATCCCTCCAGCACAAAAGTGATTTTAAAAAAGGCCTTCCCTTTTCCCTCAACTTTCTGTGGTTCTTCGGCTCCAAATTTCCCTTGATAAATTAGGGTTGTTGAACACATCATTGTCCAGTGCTTCTTGCCACAAATGAAACCTCTTACGTTTGTTTTACTTTCTTCAAACAAGTAAAACAACATTTTCTTCCGCTTAAAACCTTTTGTTTGTCACTGAGAGTTAGCTTACGTGATAGAAAAGATTCCCGATTCTCATGTGGTTTTTCACAAAATATGAAATTCAACCATTTTGCGACGTTCCTTCCATCTGAAAATAGGTCGCTCGCTGTCACCACGGGTGCTTCCATGTTTGGCTTCTTCTTATTCTTTGGCACGCTGTTATCAGTTAGTTTGAACCCTGCTTTGGTTAAGGAAATACTCGCTTCTTTTATATAAATTCTCAAGAATTACAGTAATTGCTGAAGCTTATAACATTTTTTTGGGATCATCGTTAGTCATCACCGCGGGTTTTCTCAACTAAACTCTCAAATTTTTCCCCGGTATACGGGACTCAACGCGGCATACTTGTCAGTTTTAACCCCCTTTGACAAGTTCTCAAGTAGAGCTCAAGTTGATCATAGAGCTGTGCCGTGTGCACACTGCCCTTAGTTTCCGCTGCACTGCTTATTACTAGCCCCAAAAGCTCTCGAACGTGGAACTCGATCAATAACTCTTCTAAAGAACTTGCTCTTCAAACTGCCTATGGGTTCTGTATAATTCCCTGCAGTCGATGGTAAGTTATCTACATTTCCCTGGTATTGGTTGCGCTTGTGGTCGCCTGGATTAAATACTGGAATTTATCTTCTTTTCCATTTCTTTAATCTTCTTGGATACTATTAAACTGACGCAAAAAAAAACTCAAACAAACTTTCATGTCGCCTGTAAATGTTTTTAATTCCATTTTGGATAACGTCAGTTTCTTTCTATTAGAAGTCGGAGAGGAACATGTAGATGTGGTACTGTTGTTGTATTACTGTTTTGTTGTTGTTGTTTGTGTTGTTAATAAATTTAAAAATACTTCAGCCGCCACGCGTGCAGCGTCCATCTGTTCTTTGTGCATTAATCTTCTGTTGCAGCATATTCTTATTTAAAATCTTCTTCAAGCTTTCTGTTTTCTTGTGATAAAGTTTCATACGATTGAAGTTCTAGGTTATGCAATCACTTGCAAGTTGTTCCGAAGTTGTGAATCGTGTTCTGACATTCTTTTCTTTGGAATCTCACTCACTCAGTTCTTGAATCAAGCCGTTGTACTGTACATCCGCACGAACGACATCCTGGCTGTCTTTCGTCTTTTCACAAATAAATCCATGCTAGCCATCGTTATGACAGAACTTACGTTCAGTACTACAGCCTGTCACGTTGGGGTCACCACTTGTTGAGGATCCCAAGAATTTACTAAATTTTTATTCCCTGCTTTCTATTTAACACGTAATTTCTTCGCCTCACAACACGTAACTCACATATAGACCGGCCAAGATGGCTACTATCCTCCCAGTGTTACAACTCATACCGTTAAAAACAACAGAGATTAAACTTGTCATAATATCCAAAATCGTGTGTGCATATGGATATTTACCACATTCCTTAACATACACGATTCCGAATTCCGTCAATCCAATGTGTTTTTGTGTTCCGTGTGACTCACATCACACACAACTTTTTTTTTTTGTTTCAACAGCATTAACTAGTTGGTCCTTGTTTGGGAAGCAATACGTTTTACGATAAATATGAATTTAATTCTTAAGCAGCATAGTTTAAACATGAAGCTTTAAAGCAGTGTTTCTCAATCCATAGGTAGCTTACCATCAAATCCATACCTATATATCTACCATAATTATCAGATGTTTATAAATAAACGTTAACCCGCAAACGTGGGCATGTGAAAGAAAAGGTTTAATCAGTAAAGAGGTTGCATTAACATAGACAAAGCTACCCCCGTAGAGGCCTGGACAGGCTCTTGGGGCTCCAGGAGGTTGAGGCTCCCAGAATTACTAGAATATCGATACATGAAGGTGGCAAGGTTGTCAGCCCTAAGCACCGGCTGCCTTTACCCCAGTTGATATCACTGGTACTCATTTTTCTTAAAGGATGAGTCGACCCTAGGATCATAGTGCGGCAGGAAGGATTAAGTGAATAAAAGTGAACCCATCTGGAATCGTACCCGCGACCTTCCCGGCGTGTAGAACAAAGCCTCAACCAACAGCGGCACCGCGTACCCCTGCATTGACGTAGGTCTATATTATTTCTACCGCGCATTTTTCACTGCTTGGTAAATTAATTTAGGTTGTATGGAAGGAAAACTGCGTGTAAGAACGGCGTTTGTCAGTGTACTGGATGCTGACTCAAGGGGTAACATGCACATCACCAAGGGCAAAAGGTCAGCCGTGCGGATTTTATGGCACGATTCATAAAATTTTTCTTAACAGCGACAAAAATGTTAAAGTCACAGTTTGAAAGTGAAAGTAATTCCTGGCGAGCTGGCTCGCAGCGAGTGTCCAGAGAGCGGCGGACTGACAAGAGTTCTTATCATAGTAGGAAATTTTCATTTACACGTGCAAGAAAATGGTGGTTTAATCATATGTTTGTCAACACGCTGGACTGAAATGTTTACGTTCAGTACCGTTCAATCACTGGCCAGACACGACTCGTCTTCGCGAAGCAGAACTCGCGGCTGCAGTGTTGTCGTTTACTTTATTGGTAAGAGAAGAAATAGAAGAAGAAATATTGGGTTAAAGTTAAATTAAATATATCGCTTGTCATATATATGATTTAAAATTATACGTTCCTAGGTAATGTAAATGAATAATATAAATAGTCTAAACATGTAAATACATGTATCACACATGATACACATCGCATCAAAAATAATTGAATATAATTATTTATTCAACATTAGTTCGTTTAACGGCTCTGTCAGTAGTTAAATTATTTGTTGCAGAAAGACTGGATGATAGTGACTAATGTATGTGAAAAAGCACAAGATGTTAATGTAGGCCTACTCTCAAGGAATTTGACTTGAAGGAATGAACAAAAGTATGAAGGATCTCAAGATATTCGGTGTCCCAGGCGAGATCCGAAGTGTCAGCCTCCAAAATACAGGTTAGAATCATTACTGCTGTTGCAAATTTGTTTGGTGCGACAGTTTAATTCGTGTAGTTTACAAATTAATAGTCTATTTCACACAAAAAATCTACTGTTGGACTTCGATGATACAGTTTACACAACGCAATACGATAAATTTATTTCGGAGGTTGTGAATTTTTCGCTGCACTGCAGTCGAAGTATTTTTAGCGCTTCGCCTATTGAAAGCCGGCACGTTTTTTTCACGATTTTTATAATGTTATGTGTCCGTTGTCCCAAACCTCCGGTGTGCTACTTAAAACTGAGTTCATCATTTATTCATTTGTCGATACCTCCCAAGTCGCCATTTACGCAGCTCCTAGCAAGATACTCGCAGCTATAACGATTTTTTGTCTAGTTAAGAGTACAGCTACTTTACACAGATAAGGGAAGTGCTCTCAAGCCGACTCTCCTTTTTGTCACCATGATATTCGTGAGTCGGTTCTCGTAGGCCGTAACAAGAGCTCCTCTCGAGAGTAGCTAAGAGAGAAATTCGCAAATTTTACTCTCACTTAGAACCTAACTTTAACCCTTATCCTGCTAACGTGGAGAATATGGTGAGCTTCTAATAATGCCAGCAGATGGCAGATGAGATTTAATTAGGTGTTTAAAGAGTTAAACTTTACCTGATAGACAAAGCCACCACGATTTGGATTGCTTATAAAACCCGTTCACACGTCATGCCCAGTGTGACGAAGACTGCGAAAGGCGGATGGAAACTAGAGTCCAAGCTCTGTCCACAACAGGAGACAACAACCCCCCCCCCCCAAGAAAAAAACCCTGTTACCTAAAAATGTAAAATTCGCCGTAGAATAGGGTATGAAGGGCCGGAGGTGTAGTTGGGGGATAGCTCTAATCTTTCTTTAATCTTGGCACTAGTTTGGAATGGTTGATCGTCGGCACGCCCCAGCAGCATTACCTCCGGGAAAATATCTGGTACCCATTGTAGAGGACACTACAACCCGCAACATACTGAAATTAATGGAACCACTAAAACAGAGAATGCCCGTGGAAGAATGGCATTTTAAACGCATGCCTCAGAAACCTTCCAAGAAGATCTGTAATACATTCAACTCATTTGTTTAATCACTGTATTCTGCTATCAAACTCTCCATCGTGTTGGAAGAAATCAAACAAAAATCTTGCCCTAACCAGGTAAGGAACCTAAATGCCTTAAAGTTTCCGTCCAGTTAATCTTTGTCACTACGGTCGAATTATTCGATAAACTTATTTTATAAATAATGCTGGTGGATCAAGTTTGAATTTCGCTGCACTACAAGTAACAGCTTTTGTCTCTTGAATGGTGGACAGTTATCACTATGTCACGGAATTATGAAGTAAAAGGCTACGTGCTAGAATTCTGGGCTTGATTCTCAGTACATTCTTTGGAATTTTTTCACTATCTTTGTCTCACAAAATTCTGAAACTCACGCAATAAATAACCTACATTATTGACATTGGAAATAAAGTTTTCAGGATCGAGAATCTGACCTCATACTTTCATTTCTCGCAGAGATTAGGTTTGATATTTGGAAGTTTACATCTAAGCCACTTTTTCGCGATTTTGGGGTGTATTCCCAAAATTCCGAACACGACTAACAGCTTCGTCATGTCTACCTGTCTGCCTATCGGTCCGTCTGTGTGTCTAACCGACTGCACGAAACAACTCAAATCCCACCGGACGTACTTGCATGATAGCTGATATTTGTGGTTTTTTTTAAAAAAAATCTGTCTATAAAATATGAAAAGCATAACGAGTATTTTACATGAATACCTATGTAAATTTCTGATAATATCTCGCTACATTCTTCTTAGAATGATAAGTATTTGGACAAAAGTTGTAGGGAAAATCAATACACATTTTATGTTCAATAGCATTTTTCCGAAAATCATGCCGCTTTGTAGATATTATGGAAAAATATAGTATAGACGGACACGCCACAGATGACAATATAATATGGTGAATACAAATCACATGCTGGATAACTAGGACTGCAGACACACACACAGTATTTGTAATACTTAATGATTTTTCCACAGTAACAGCGGTTACGCGAACGCGCCTCAATATTACGTTTATACATACATTGGCTGACTTGATATAACAAATGTTTAAGAACATTTATTAAGTCCTGTTTATGCAAACACAATGTATGAGGTGGAAAAGTCATGTAGCCCCTTAAATTAGATCCAAATATATTGCGATGAACTTCACTCGGCCGTTGTCTTTCAGATGGTACTTGCTAGGAGAAACAACCAAATACTTCGGTATATCTACGTCGACAGAAGACTGACGTGGCGAACTCACATATTTGTTAAAAGAAAACAACTGGGGATGAAATTCCAACAACCTTTTTGGATTCTAGGAAGAAAATCGGAGCTATCAATAGAAAATAAGTTACTGATCTACAAAACTATTCTAAAGCCCATCTGGACTTACAGTATAATCCTCTGGGGTACAGCTAGTAATTCAAACATTGAAATATTACAGAGATATCAAAATAAAGTCCTCCGAGCAATAGTAAATGCTCCGTGGTATATATCTAACAAAGTCATACATGCAGGCTTAAGGTACCAACAATTAGAGAAGAAATTACAAAATTCAGCGTCAAGTACAGAGATATGACAACAACAAACCCAAACGAACTTGCATCCACAATACTTGAAGAAGAAGAGCCTAAAAGACTGAAAAGATTCAAACCAACAGATTTAACAACAAGATTTTCTTAAATATCATTTACACAGATATGTGAATATATGATTGGAGAATATTCATTGGCATCTTACTCTGCAAGACATGTACTAAATAGTGTAGGATTTTAGGTTCGACTACAAAGTTGTACTTATAGTCTTGTAACGGACTGATTGTATAATAAAAGGAGGCAAAAAAATTGCGTGAATAGGCCGAAGTTGGTTTGAGTGTCGGGTTTCGATACTTCGATAGTACGTACAAATGGGGTCTTGTTTTGTGTGCATTTATTTATTTATTGTGTATTTAGCGAAGCTATCGATAGAACAGACCAATCTCACGTACTATTCTTAAATATAAAGTATTTGAGGTAAATCCCAAATAGCCTTATTCAGGACAGCCGATCTCCCAGCTGACATTTGACCTCAATTAAAAAACGGAAGTAATAACTGCTGTAAAGCTAAGTTGAATCTGCTTGGGATAGAAGAGTTTGTGGTAATGGCACGTTCACAGTCAGTTTGAACTCTAGAGATTAAGGCCTGCACAGAATTCAGAACGAACTGTATGTACACAAGTTGCATTATATTTATTCAGAAAATGGTTTCGTCTGTTTGTTCGTCCTGTGGGTTTCGAGTTGAAAGCCATGGCTCATCAAACACAGAGGAGTGCAGGTCTAACAAACACACTGGGCTCAGCGTCTGACTCGATCCTGATTTTTCGCCATCTTTTTTCAACTCATTTCGCAGTTATCAACGCGGTCTGCCCCAAACAAGATACAATTTTTAAATTAATTAGCACTTACAAGCCTAAAATTTGTATAAGAGTTCTATTCCTAACCCAAAGAGAACACATTCTGACTCCATAGCGTAGTGCAACTGGTTGATTTTCGGAAAACTAGCCGCTTTGAGGATTATTTATTTCTTGGACTTCGTCCGTCGTCTCGAGTTAAACAGTAATTACAAATAAAATAAAACGTTTCAGGAGAACAAAAGGTCACAGTCGTCAGGCTAAACACCTACTAAGTTATTGCCGAGCGTAGCTCTGTCTCTCCGGACCAAATGAGTTGTTCTTTAACTTGATTTTGTCCCGAGGGCGGAGGCCCATCCTGCTCGCCAGACGTTACGTTTTATTAATACTGTATTATTTTTAACTTGAGATGTTGGCCACGTGCCATAAAATAAATACGTACTTCTAAATATAATATCAACTGTAATAATCTTATATAATTGTAAAATGGCCGCTGTTTTTTTCTTAGAATCATACCAACCATCGTCCAACTGCATGGTCAAAACACACAGTCCTGCATGTTAAGGTATCTGGTACATACAGCAAGCACTGTATTTGATAAGGTTAACAAGGGACTGCCATACATGGCCTATCTCGTGGCAGAGTTTTGGCATTCTAGCCTCGTATCTGGGAGGACCTTGATTCTCATCTTAACCCCATTAATATCCACCCTGGCTAAGGTTGGTTGTGGCTGAGCTGTCCTCCATGCCTCCATTTCCATCCATGTGTTCACGCATCCTGTCCCACTACGCTGTACAACGTGACTTACTGGCAACGTGAGTCAACCCACTAACATGTGTAAAATGTAAAGGGAGTGAAATATTATTTGTAGAAGTGCCTTTCATTTTTGAAAATATCAGTTACTAAACTGTATTGTCCGAGGTAAGTGGGTTCCTGTTACCTTGCAACGGGGCGTCCAGAGGTTCAGGATGTAGCAGACGGCCTCCAAATATGGAAGATGAATGCAGAATAAGTAATCGTGGACAGCTACAAGGGGTGGACGTTCAACTTGGGGGAGGGTACAAAGTCCAATAACTCGTCGCCGTCAAAATCAGCATGCTGCAAAATGCCACACCCGGTCTCGCACTTGGAGACATCCACAGGAAATCGGGGAGAAGAGAAATGCATGCAGGACAACGGTAGGAAAATCTGAAGGAAACAGACCACGTGGAAGACATAGGCATAGATTGGAAGATTGTATTAAAATAGCTCTTAGAGAAATAAGACGTCAGCGCGTGGATTTGATTAATCTGGTTTAGGATTGGGACACGTGGCAGGCATTTATGAAGAAGGTAATGAACATTCGCGTTCCACGAAATGCGGGAAATTTCTTGACTAACTAAGGAATTATTGTCGTTTCAAACAGGGCTATACTCCTCGTAGTTATTTCGTTCGTTACTTGGTAAATCAGTTAAAGATGATTGTTGTCTGTCTCTATCTGTCCGTTTGTCGCTTGTTTGTTTGTTGCACCATATACCATGGTACTGAGAAGAAAAGTGGCTACATCCCGGAAGAAGAACGGGTAGGCTTACTGTACTGTACTGTACTGTAGCCGAACATTTTTTATATATTTGCTTATTCGGTAGAGCGATTGCTGTCCACCGCCACCCGTTACAAATTCAAACCACCAATGTCCATTCAAGAACCGTTGATGATAGGTACGAGGGGTTACCTACGGAGAGATTTAAACGAGAAAACGGTTGGCAGCAGATAAAGAAAGTGGGTGACGGTCGCTAGCAGTCCAGTAACAGAGAGGAGTGAGTGAGGTTGTGTATAGTGTGGTCAGCTGATAAAAACAAAGATTATTTATGGAGGAAAGCGACGGTTGTTTTCTTTTCTGTTGTGAGAATGTGATTTTTGTTTGCTTAACTGGATAAGAGTAGAATTTACATCTCAAATACAATAAATAAACAAATAGTGAAGACTATATGTGGATCCGATGAGCCCCACCATAACCCGTAACAAGTTCCACCAACCGCACGGAGCAAACCAGGGCAGACGAAGTACAAGAGAGTGATCATGTACAGCATATTGTGCAGCGAGCGAATCCATATCGCTGTAGTGGCGTACGGACTCTGAAGCCACTTGAGCCTGGAGAATAAACAAAGTGGCCGTTAGCAAGTGGTCACAACTGCACCATTAACAATCCGCAGTTTTCCGTGCGGAAATATGAACGAGAGTTTAATGTGGGCAAATGGTACTTGTGTAGGTGTGTTTGTGTGTGTGCGTGTGTGTGTGTGGGTGTGTGTAGGTGTGTTTGTGTGTGTGTAGGTGTGTTTGTGTTTAGGTGTGTGTGTGTGCGCGCGCGCGCGTGTGTGTGGGTGCGTGTAGGTGCGTGCGTGTGTGTGTGCGTGTGCGCGCGCGCGTGTGTAGGTGTGGGTGTGTGCGTGTGTGTGTGTGTCGATGTTTAAAAGGGTAGCTCTAATGAACACTATGGCACGGGTGGGGGCTTGAAATTTGCACACTGCGGACATGCACAGAAACATGTGAAGCGCCGCCCGGGCTCCGTCCACAAGTCAGAGAGATCTGACGACAGATAATACTTCGCCAGCAGCCTTTAGGCGAGTGAATAAATACTAAGAAGGGACGCGCTGACAAAGTGGTGACTGCCATGGGAGTTTGAATCTCTGAAGGCAGTGACTGTGAGGAATACTCTCTTCTAGAATATGACGACAAGATCTGATAGATATTTGCCGAAAGGAACATAGTTAAATCTCGAACAGACTACAGGGACTCTCATGTCCAACAGTCACAGTTTTGTATCAACCCATTTTCCAAAATAAAAGTAGCGAAGTTCACCAAACTGAGCGCTATACAGTTTTATAGACAAATATTTGTTGAATTCTGAGGTACTGGTTTAGCCTAACAAGCTCTAACACACTCCTCAGTATGAGCTGATAAAAATAAGTATGAAATATAGAAGAGAGAGATTCAGTATACAGTAGAATACCAGTATAACGAAATTTTGGGGACCTCAGAAATTAAATTGTTATAGTGAAATTTTGTTATACTGAAATAAGTCAATTCTCAAGAATTCACCTGTTGTTATATCCGTTGCAGGATCTACGTTACTTGAACATGAATTTACAGATAAAAAAGCTTAATATTTATTAGATAAGAGGAAAATTAGGGTATACATACATGAAGTAATGATATACAGTAATTGCAAGAGGTTTTCTGTAATTTTTCAGCATATCAAATTTTATATTGTACCGGTACACAATGTTCTGGACTTTATTTTTTTAAAAAGTCTGTGATTTTCCTCTGAACATTCCAGACACAAAAGACCGTTCAAGATAGTCGCCAACCACTGCACATGAATTTAAGACAGATTCTGGCACATCACTTCGTGACAGAAGAAAATCTTGAAGATTAAGTGCCATGTTTGTTGCCTACACAAGAGTCAAACTCTGTCGATCACTTTGAGGCACATATTCCTCTTCCACCTCATTATCACATGGACATCCATCGTTCATAATATCTGCCAAAATTTCATCATCAGTGGTTTCTTTTTGCACTATCACATCACAGTCCACATTGACGTAGT
>Ga0136643_10007015_pt1 | contig 16232 bp, 11 predicted proteins | sample TergutLab28metaG_FD_96883 | JGI IMG/M metagenome (GOLD analysis project Ga0136643, IMG submission 96883) | Labiotermes labralis P1 segment gut microbial communities from Petit-Saut dam, French Guiana - Lab288 P1 (version 3) (version 3) | ecosystem: Host-associated > Arthropoda: Insects >... | reverse complement strand
TGTCTATGCGTAAAACATAAGAGGGAATATTCTGGATTGTAAACTTAATAATTTACGCTGAAATGTTAAAATAAAATGCGATGGTCACTACGTGTTTGCGTGTCTGTGTGCATGTACGTGCACAGTCTTGTATAGTTTACACCGTGGTCATTACGACATACGTTTTACAACATATAAGAACAGGTAGCAAAAGTAACAAATTTGTTTTCATTGTTTGTGTTTACGGACATGTTAGTCTGATCGCCCTGCTGACTGCCTGATAAAATGGCTGATTGACTGATTAGTTAACTGTATTATAACTTCTAATCGGATTTAAAGAAGAAGTATTTGATTAACTGTCTGATCGATTTGTTACCGAAGCAAATTTTTATTAAAGGGGAAAAATTTATCTGACAAGTTATCATTTAATCTGCCAAAATATTTCAATTTCGATGACATAGTGGGAGTATGGATTAATGGACTTCGTAATTCTGGTACTTTATCCACTATAATCCCAAGCGCAGTAAATGAAATTGAATGTGACTCTGTGAAAATGTATCCATAAACTCGGAGCTGTGTTTCCCAAGCTGGTGAACCTCATGTTGTTAGGTATTCGGCAACTGGTGAAAACAAGTTCCTGTCGAATCACGTTTATTATTTTAAACATTTAGTTCTAAACTTATATTTGTAGGAAACAGGATATACTCTAAATGATGGGTATTAGAGAGACAAAATCCATTTACGTGACTCTTTGTTGCAAAGTAAAACCGTTGAAAATCACTGCTAAAATATGAACAAAAAAAATTTTGGCTTGAAGCCTACGAAAACAGGGGGCTGGCTGATACATGCACACTCCTTCATTAGCGACGCCAGGATACCTTCAGTGTTACTGTCACAAAGCAGAATGCCGCCTGAATAGTTGTTATAAGAATTAGGTCGAAATGGGACTAGAGAACTTGTTAAAACATAAGTTTAATTTAGACCGTGATTTTAATTAAGTACCACAGCAATAAAATGGGAATAGGTCTGCGGCCGCTCTCTTGCTGGGATTGCGGTTTCGAATCTCGCTGGGTGTATGGATGTTTGTTTCTCGTGAATGTTGCGTCATGTGCCGGTAGAGGCCTCTGCGACGGGCCGTTCTCTCGTCCAGGGAAGTCCTACCGAGCGTATGTCATTTAGTGTGATCAAGTGCAACAACACCTACAATGAGTAGGTAGAAGAAGTCACGCTATAAACAACAAAACGAATGGGTTGTGAAGGTGTGGCTCCATCTATTCTGTCAGCATTTGCAGTCAATTGCCGGCACATCAACATGGCTAACAGAATACATACCTATTGGCTATGAAACAAGATATATTATCGAACGTCTACTAAGGAAATTCTTCAACTTCAACATCTGCTTTCATAATTAGGGGCCCTTCCCTGAGTAACTGCATGGAAGTTTCACTTTTTAAGGATTGTTACTCTCTGTATCGCAATGAGCAGTTCCCCAAACTTGGACCGTATTCTGCAAAAGAACGGGGGGGGGGGAGGGGGTGCTATAACAGTTTTACGTTAGGGTCATTTCAATTTAATCTGTCATCTCCTTCTTCGGGTCGTTATTTCAAACACACTATAACATTTGGTGACGTTGCATTCTCTTTATTCTCTTACTGGTCGACAAGTCTACGGAATGTGGACCGCAATCTAACCTAAATTTTGTACAATTTGTTGGGAAATATTTTGACAATTTTTTTTCCGAAAGTACGCTATAATTGCCTTTCCTCCCGAATTACCTAGTGCTTTATAACCTAAACAACACATGACTGAGAGTGGAGGCTGGACTTCAGACTCCTCTCCTATGTGTACAACCTACTTTAAACAACACATTCACGACTTAAGTGGCTGTGACGTGTCGAGTACATGCACATGCAGAGTGTGTTTGCGCCAACATCCCTTCCTCAATGGCACGACGTTCTATATTGTCTTAAATTGTGTACACAATCTGGATAAGGTTCAACTGTTATGTAACGCGACATTCCACCAGTATTTTGATGTTTTGCTGACCGTGCATCTCAGTATAATCTTAGTAATTAACCAACCTAATGCACCAATTCTTGTTTTATAATAAGTTTATTATATTCCTCTACATATTTCGAGCACTATTGTGCTCATTATCAGGAGGTAAAAATTGTATTATACAACATGTGGCATCACCACACTGTGTAGGTGGCCGTCCGGTGAACAGGTTAGCAATCTGAAGGCGGCACAGGACTGACCCAAATCGTCCCGTTACTAAGTCTGTTTTCTAACAGACAGAACTATATAGTTATTTAATACACAGGTGAATTTCAGTACTAAAAGGGCTAATATTCGGGATTAAATTCAACCCTACAATAGAGGACTTAATTTTGAAAACTCAATTATAAACAAGGCTAAGATTGTTTTACAAACTATTTAAGTAATAACACAACAAATCCACAAAATATTTTATATAAATAATATTCCGTTTAAAATATTTATATTTGTACTACCAACATGCCCAGATAATATTTTAGAAACATTTTATCCTGAAATTGAATCTGACTGTATGGGACACTGACAGGTAAGTTACAACTTACCAATGAACGTGTTAAATATCTGATGCATATTTACTATAGACCTTTCAGAAGTTTCAAACTGAACAATGTGTAACCTAACTGCAATCAACAATGTCGCTAACGTTTAGAACAGCCAGAGTTATTATGTTGCGCATTATATATTTCATGTTATACATACTCCGTGCAGCTGTCTTTCACACACTAGTTTCGTGGAATAGATGGAAATAAAATTTACGTGTTGCGCATTTTTATTGCCTGTGCAAAAAATTATAAATACGCTCTAGTTTTCAGCATATGTTTGTATCTTAATTTAAAATCTCCGGGCTCAAATCTAGCTTAAATCCCATATAACTGGAATACATATGAATTAGCGTCAGGCTAATTTCAAGGATGCATATTATTTCGTGTTTCCTTACATAATTTATCTCTCTACTTCGCGGAACTTAAATACTCTATGTTTTAAAGCAAGACTTTCAAACACAGGGCCAAAAAATGCATGTCGTTGCAGAAATTATTTCATGTATTTTTATTCATTTTGGTCCTGGGAAAATATATAATGGTCGCCTTTTTTGTTCACATTACATACTTTGGTTTACAGGAGTCCATAAGAGATTCTTTGTCCAATCAACTGCTCACCATGAACCAAATTCTTTAAAATAACTCAATATAGATCCATACGGACGCACGAAGTACATCAGAATCATTTTCACTCTAATGTTATATTTAACAAAAACGTAAGGAGCAATTGAGCTAATCGGGAAGAATGAGATGGGCGGGGCATTTAGCGCGTATGGGGAAGAGGAGAGGTGCATACAGGGTTTTGGTGACGAAACCTGAGACCACTTGGAAGACCCAGGCCTAGATGGGAGGATAATATTAAGATAGATCATCAGGAAGTGAGATGGGGGGGACGTGGACTTGTGTTATATCCCAGGGAGCTGGACGCAGGATCTTGTTGAAGACCGAGCGGAGTATGATAGATGGATCCGTTAGGAGAGTTAAGAAGTAATTTTCAAGTGCACTTGTAGAGGTTAGCACAGTAGATATATTGTGAAAAGTTACAGCAGATGGCTTCTGAATTGTATCAGATGAAAGCTGACCGGTGTCCCCATTGTGGTACAATTACAGTACTTTACATAGGGGGTAGAGAGTTGTCGTGTGAAAAATATACAGCAGTCTTGCGTGTGGCTTTGTGAAGCTATTGGTCGAAAACCTAATTATTATCTGAGTCTTACATTTGGACCCATGCGTCATATTGACGTCATAGCTTCACACTTGTTGTTTAGCCCTTTGACACAGACAAAGTATCAAATATAACTCATCCGAAATTGGAGGCTAATCTTCTTATAAGTCGGAGGGCTTGTCAGCTCACGTAATCTTCCTCTATGATGTAAGACTTTGTACTGACGATAATTTGAAAATATTCCGGATGTGATGAAACTTTAGTTCATATGTCAGTTATTGGTCATATATGACACGGGATTGATCTGGCTCAAGATAGTGGGCGGGCACTTATAATCGCTGGAATGAACCTTCGGGTTCCATAAAATGCGGGGAATATCTTGACCAGCTGAGAATCTGTTAACTTCTCAAGAAGGACTCTACTCCGTATAGTTAGTTAAGGGGCAATCCTTCACGTATTTATAGTATGAGTTATCTAGAATTTGTATTAAATTTATAGTAACATTTTAATGTGAAAATTTATGCTAAGGCCAATTAGATATGAAGACAAAAGATTGTGGCACAGCAAAGTACAAGAAATGAAGCTAAAAAGTAACAATTTCAGAAAGAATACTAGATGTTTAAAGCATACACAAAATAATCCTTCCTTTCTTGTTGCAGGTGCATGCACATTTATGAGGGCTAAAGAGGTACTTAGTATTCAGGAACAGGAAGAATCAGTTGTTTACGTACTTGGTTGGAGAGGCCATGCGAAATTTCTTATATGCTGACAGACACAAAATCAGAGATATTCCTAATAGAGCATAATTAGTATACGAATAAGCTGAATCCTTTAAAGTATGTCATTCGTCTGGTGCACCTCACAGAAGACAGAATGTTTCTCTTAACAAAGTTCAAGTATATGCTTGGCACCAATTGTGGTATTCCAAGGAAAACATTTGTGCAGGCTGTGTGGCAAAATGCACAGCTCTTTAATTTTAAAAAAGGTGGTACATACAGGGACCATTTTCTTACAATCATTTTCTTACAAAGTTTTGATGAAACTTCAGAATTCGAAACCTAATATGTTTTAGAAAAGTAGAGGAATAAGTACATCTTTGAAGGCAGAAAAGCTTGCTTTTCACAACACCATGGAAGCGAACAGAACTTCCTCACGTCCGCCCGTATAAAGAAAGAGTAAGTAGCCCAAACTGTACAAAGTATAAATGTGTGATGATAGTTTAGTGTAACTGAAAAGGATTTGGAAGTGTTCTCTCCCGGCATTTGTCTGGAAGGATGAGAAAACTAAAGTAAACCCGAGCTAGTATGCCGGCAGAGATTCAAATTTGACACCTCCCAAATTCAAATTTAAATCATAACCCCCACACCAATGTGACCCGTCCACTTGATTACCGCCCGCGATTCCTGGTCACATTTTCCAAATTAGCAGTTTTATCTTTACCACCATATATGTGAATCTGACATGTCTCAAACAATGTTATTAACTGCCGAAACTTTGGCCATGTCTGGGCCAACTGACCTCCTACGATGCGGGGACCTGCATAAGAATGCCTCGAGACGACGAATGACAAGTCAATGACCAGCTGTAGGAACTGAATGCACATAGACGGGAGGGAACCTTATCTATCCAACCACAGAGGGCTGCTGTCGCTCAAAGGAAGAAATGAAGTGGAGAAAACTTCAAAAAAGAGCGGAAACTGTACAAACCGGGGGATCATGCATCTAGAAATGGGCAAACCTCTGGTAGATCCTTAGCACCGGCGTTAAGAAAAGGCAACTGTTGAGAGCAACAGCAGCTTCGAGTCCGGCAAACACAGCACCCGAAGCCGGACATGATAACGATCCAGTCTGAAAAGCAGCAACAGCATTCCAGTTAAGGTTGGTCAGTAAATCCAGGGTCGCTGTGTAGGAAGCGATTCTTTTAATGAAAAGCTTGGTCTTGTCAGTAGCCCAGCAAATTATGACACGGCTAAATAGTGCTATGTCTTGAGAAGAGACACAAAGGTGTTCATTACATAAACAGTCTTGAGTTTCATAAAATAAATCTTCGTAGGCGTCTCTGATTCTCGGCATTTAATACAAATACCTCTGGGAGCAGCTCTATGAACACACTAAGCAGCCGCAAGAATTAGAAAACGATGTGTCTCCGTTGTCACCAACATAATTGAAACCTTACAGGAGGTCCTTTATTCCAAACTATTAGCTTTATCACACGCAAGGCTTCCCGCTTATGAAAGGTGGAAACGACCATGTAGTCACAGAAGCCATGCCCCACAAGTACGTAGACCTACCTCACCTCCTTTCACCAGAAGTTACAGGTGTCCGACTAGCAGCTGTAAATTCTCCACGTCGAGCATGACGTAATATAGACACCATTGCGCCCTGAAACTTGAGCTGTAAATGAATACTGACAGATAATCTGAATTCGATGTACCTACTGTGTGAAAGTGCAGTTCCTAACACACCACGTGAGAAGCTGGTACATCTGTTTGATAAAAATTGTAACGATACTTCAGCGCTAACATGTCCCACTCACAACTCGCTCTCGAGTAGAGGGTAGAAAAAGGTAAATCAGTCCCATTACAAGCCTGGAGTGGCCCAGAGGGTCCCAGGAAGTTAAGGTTCCCAGATTTCGTGGCAACGGCACAGGATGGTGGTAGGTTGTCAGCCTTACGTACCGGCCGCCTTTAACCCAGGAAATGCTCCTGGTACTCATTTCTGTTAGAGGCTGAGTCGACCCCAGGGCCATAGTGTGATCGGAAGGATTTTGTGTCAATGAAAAATCCACTGACACTAGCTGGGATCGAGCCAGCGACCTTCCGATTTGTAGCACAGCACCTTAGCCACTGTGCTACCGCGGTCCCCCTCGAGGAGAGGGTACGTGTTCGAAATTCTGTTTAATCACAAATATACGATTGTCAGATGTCGCAGTCTATGACAGCCTCGATCAGATCAACTAGCCATCATTTTTCACACACTGGATCGTGTTCCAGTTGGACATTATTCGAACTGTACAGCAAAATTCACAGACTGCGAACGGTTTCAATGTTTTTCCTCCGAATTAATTTAAATATAGACCAAATCAATTCGGAGGAAGAAGCCGCTAAAACGTTCCGTTCTACGGCCTCGAAATAACTGCTACGGAGAGTGGAAATCACTTTCGTACAGAAATAACGATCTTCCTGGTGCAGATCAATTAAATTAGAATGAACTGGTGTTGTAAAAATCATGGTAAAAAACCGGAGACCCCCCAATGCAAAATAGCAATTACATAGGTCACAAAACCGATCTGAGACATGTCTTGAAGAAAAGCATTTTAGCGGTGGGAAACAAAGCTAGGAAATTGGGAGGTCACATCAAAAGTAACTGGCCTACTGCAAAATCCCTTATTAACCAAGGGCACCAGCAGGAGTCCGAAGCACTTGTTTAAGGCCTCAAAGTTCTTATTTTAAGCAAAACGAGTGCAATATTTTGTTGTTGGGATAAGCAGTTCACACGTCGTAACGACTCTAACGAAGGTCACAAAAGATCGGGCAGAGTCTAGTGTCCAAAGCCCTGTCTGAAATTTACAGAAAAATGTGCCTACCACAGTGAAACCTCTTGGCATGGTCAAAAGGAATATCAATAAAACTTTGAAGGGCCTGTGGAGCCGATGGAATTCAAAACAAAGGAGACCGTTCTTATATGTGACAAATTTATTCTATCACTGTATTCAGCTGTGGCACGGGAGGGAATCGAAAACAATCGCAATGCCCAAACCAGTCATGGGCCTCAAGGTTCCTCAATATTTACGTTTTATTAGCTTCTTATTCACTAGGGCCACGCTATTGGACATATATTATTCTAAGAATTTTTCAAACGCACTGTGGCAAAAGTAAAAGTGCAACCTGTGAGCGAGTTTGGTTTTCCTGTACGTCACAGCATGAAAATTACGGATCTTTGCTACTAAATTTCAACAAAACTATCTATATGGGTGTTGTATTCTCGGATACTAGAGAAGCGTCTGACGCTACTTGGCACTCTGGCGTTTTGTAAAGTTGTCAAAATTAAAATTTTGATTAGTATAAGTAGGCTTATTAATTCTTTTCCCTTCAGCTGAAAATTCAAACTTTCCGTCAAAAGCGAAATACACATGTCGACAATCCTATGCAATTTTAGCAACTGGGAGTGTTATTATATAGCACACTTTAAAAAGTACGTTACCAAATTTGATTCCCTGTAAAAGTACATTTCTTCTTATCAGCCAATTTTTGTCATTGTCCAGTTCATTAATTTTACAATGCTGACCTCAGTTACCCTTATTCAATGGCTACAGTTTAAGTTCACTCGAAGGGCGAGATAATTCAACGAACGTATCTATTGTTTCAAAAATTTCCCTTCGTATTGAATTACTGCACAACAAGGTACTGAAAGTTTTGTCTTCTCTTTGTCGTGTGGAAAATGGGCAGAAGAATTCTCATCTTGTGAACTCATACGAAATAACTCGTCTCTGTCGCTGGACCACAGTGACAGATTAGGCTAACCAGATTACGACCTTTCTCCCCCTCATCCAATCCAGCTGAAGACATAAACAAACCCGTTTTTCCAAACGTTGCTACAATAAACTATGACACTGGTCAACGTACAAAACACTAGTGGAGCTTTATATTTATAGCACATAAGGATTTAAACCAACCAAATACACTTTTGTGTAATAAAAGCCAACTTTATGCACTATTTATCCTCAGTTTAATTCTTCAATGAAACTCTATATGTTTCGGGCATATTTGTAGCACATCATCAGGAGGAATACTGTATATATATATATATACAGCAATTGGTACGTGTTGTGCTTTTCAGTTGACTGTCTGTTGGCCGACCAATAGACAGTCAACTAATTTATGTAGTGCCCAAGCCGAGCGGTAACTTGGGCGAGCTTACTTCGACCGTTGTTAGGCCCATCCTAGAATTCCCAAGGGAACAGGGAATGAATGGTAGCTGTAGCCGTAAGTTGGAGGCTTCGTGACTATCTAGGTATTCGGGGCGGTGCGGGCTATATTTCGGTCAGTGACAATTTTTGTAACTAGTTTCACAAATTCTATTATCTAATCATATATACAGAAATTATATACAAGTAAATTACATCAGATCAAATAGTGTTCACCAATCCTCTAGTTACGCTTAATTTCTGCTTCAAGTTGATTAATTGTCACGCCACTATTTAATCCCAAATGGTAATCGCAAAATTTAGAAAAATACTTTGTTCCCGAAATAAATTGAGGATAAATATTGCACCAAGTTGGTTTTTATTACACAGATGTATGGAGATGCACGGTCAATAAAACATAAAAAATACACTCTGTAGTGACAAACCTTTAATTGTGCATAATTTATCTCCATCTTAATGCTGTACACGCCGCGTTTTACCTTCCCATTTTCCGTCTTCATCAAACCAACGTTCAATGCACCACTTCCAAGAAACCAAGTTACACTCTTCAACTTATACTCCGACGTGTGTCAGAAGATTTGACAGTTTAAGTTTGCTTCCTGAAGATGGCGCCGAAGCGCACCGAAATACGTCGGGGTATTATTTAAGCAGTGTAACTCTGTGTGTGAGAAGTGGTGCAATGAGCGTTTGTTTAATGAACACAGATATTTACTACATGTTTCGGCCTCTTGCGCCATTATCAAGGAGCTTGACGTAATTACAAACAGAAGTATAAAAAGAATACTCCATACTTTAACAAACCAATTATACATATACAAATACAAAAATGGCCAAGAATTGATTAAAATATATTTGTCTATCTCGTTCAGAAATAAATTCAATCAACCATTTAATTAACAGTTCCATTATGAAATGGTTGCTTTGTATATGATGATTATGCAGTTTCACACTTGGTACTTGGCCATATCAGGCTTCTATAAATGAAACGCATATGCAGTCTTAATTAAAAATGTTGCCTCCAAACATCTAAATAAAACGAATAATGGTTAAATGTGCACCTACCAATTTTCGTCGCATGGGGCGAAGAACAATGTTATTATCAGAAATAAGTGGGTTCTGTAAGTGGGTTCTGTCCTTGAGCATATAAGTTCCGGAATAGAAGGCCCTCTTATCTCAAAAAAGACTATTCTCTTAGCGCATTGCAACAACTTAAATAGTGAAAGACATAATTTAACGTTAAAAGTAATCGGAAATACCAGGTAACAGATAAAATTTAAAAAACTTAACATGAAATCATTCATGAAATCAATTCTATGGCAAGGTCTGCTGTGGGGTTCAGTTTCCGACTTGCTTTCGGGAGCAACCAGTTTCGATTATTAGCCGATTGGACTTACTACTGATGGTTCACGTACTTTACTTCAGTTACTCCAGGGAATGCCGGAACTGGCCTCCACCTCTCGTTCCCTAAGCTTCACGGAAACCAGTAAACCTACGCCACCTAACCTATGTTACATCCGAAAGTTACAGTAAAGATGAAGACTGAAGCACGTGTCCCCACGTGCATAACCTTCAAAGATGCCAGTCCGAAGGCGTTTCACTTATGTTTACCACAAGCGCTCCTAATATACCCAAATGAACTTAAGGTAAGACAAATGAAGTTATGGAAAGAAACGTGTATATCTGTTTAATGGGGTAAGCTGCAGAGAGAAAAAGGACTCAGTGCTGCTTAACATTGCCCATATCATGTTCTTATCCATTTAATGTTTATTTACTGATGTTAATATCTCAAATTATACAACGCGACTGTCAGTATGACTATGTAAATAGTGAACTGGAAAGGATGTGGGAGTAAGCCTTCCCAGCCTAATTCGACAAAATTCCGACCCACACTGACACTATTCACAAATACTGTATTCCGAATATATGCAAACCTGTAACACACAATCGTAAAGAAACATTCAGGACAGCTTTGAGACAAGTTTTCACGGTGCTTTAAAAGAGACTGTCATGTGCAAAACATACTTTACATCAATCGTCCCCAAGCCTTTTGAAGACAGGAGCAGTGAAAGTGCAGTGTGTACCCAATATGTCGCACGTTAATGCAGTGCGCAGATTACAAACATGATTGACACTATGACATTTAAGGCACTCATTTTCAAAAGCAAGATGACTGAATATTCAACTGATTTGGAGTATGATGCCGTGCATTCTGTCAAAGACTGACGGGTGTTTCTGCACTCCATTTGGGCTACCAAGAAGAAGGAGGTAGTAAGGTAATCTGAAGCGTGGGTAGTTATTTACAAATCGATACGGTATCATATCCCTGAAAACTTGAATTTTCTTCAAGAGCCCTCTGAGAAAATCAAATCTCGCAAAACGATGCCCGTCTGATATTATTCAGTACAGGTTGTTTTGTTATTATTCAGTACAGGTTTTATCTACAAATCTCTCATACTACTTCGTCTGAAATGCTACTTCCAGTACAAAATAATTTCTCTTGTGTGGCTCCGAGAACTATGGGGCGTCAAATGCGGACCGACGGCTATCAGAACTGACTACTGCGGTAATACCGCTGAGCAAATATAGTAGTGCTCTACACGATCCATTGAGTCGGTAAAAGGCATTCAGAAGGGTCACTGCATATAAAAGAGTAATTTCTACAGCTGTGGTAATACATATTACAACATAAGACCTATCATATTAGCATAAACTGCGAGCATTACCTTATACGTCGTAGAATGTTGAGACAGTAATTCGTCTGTTAGACGTATTTGTCAAAGCACAGCAGTTAAGATGACACCCTACCTGAGTCTCGACAGTAGAGCAGGAGAAGGAGAATGATTGATGACATCTTCCTGGCAGAAGTGCCTTCCGTTACTTCACCAGCAGCCACCATCGTCTTTCGTCCAAGGGTTAATATCGCAGGTTCAGGTTAATGTAAAACTTCCAGCGAAAATATAAACTCACAGGTTAATCAAGTCTTCACTTGTCATTACGTATTACGCACGGTCACTCACTAATTTCACACACAAATATGGTAACCCCATTAGTAAAATGCCGAATATCTTAGATCACTTGCATTCTGAGAACTCCTCACATGCCTTTTTCACTTTAATAACATTAAGCAACATAACATGTACAGCTATACGTAAGAAGAGGAAAATGTCAGAATTTTTAATAAAATTCTACGACCGTAGATAAAGGAGTGAGTACTAGTCAGAAGCGGATTTGCCCCAAGACCGAACACATATCACTGTGCAACAACACTACACTGTGGGGCCCCAGCGTTTCCTCTTTGCCCGGGTCTCGAGTCACGACCAGCAAGGAAAAGGAAGCCGATTTTCCGCTAGTCATGTCGGTCGCATTATTCTGCGTTCAGTCTTATTTTACATCCAACAGTCAAATGTAACACACAAGAGAGTGTCTTTCAAGAAATAAGATACGTTACTGTAATTCCGAAATATGTATGCTGCATTTCACATGAACACTAAATTAAGATATTAGATTAATATGTCAGAGTAGATTGTGTGTTTACATGTTTGTATTAGACACATCTTTAACGTTTTCAAGTACCAACGACCGACAGAAGACACCAGCACTCACATTGTATCTACAAAATTACACATAAAAGTTTCGAGATATCTTACATCACCACACGATTTATGTGTAGGTTTCTTAATAACGGAACTCCTTATGTAAAGAGAACCTTTCTTGTGAGAAAAGTCTAAATCTACTGTTGTTGGGTTATAATTACTGTGTAATATAGAACTGTGTTACACTTCACTAAACGACAAACAACAATAACGAAAAAGTTGTTACGAATCCGTCAGTGTCACACAGCCACCGCTAATTCCGCATTCAGCAACTAGTATACACCAATAATACGTACTTCGTTCACCTGAAGCATGATGAACAAACATGCATATAAACACCAGAGGAGTTTGTTATTGTAGGTTATGTTACTGCAGCTTGCAGCGCGCGGAGTCTCAGCAACGAATAGTACCGTGTCGGTGGGCTAGGTGGCAGGCTAGCGAGGTTGACGTGGCACTGGGACACTCCACAGCGTACACAACGATGGGCGGTTCGTCTCCAACTGGTAGTCTCCACACCGACCTCCTGCTTGCTTTCGCGTCGCGTTGCGTCGTGCCAACCCTCGCAGCTGAGCTCGAGATATCGACCCAAACCAAACGTTCAGTTTCTACTCACGCAGTGATGTCCCAGCAGTTTGCAGCGCGGTCTCTATTCGTTTGTACGAGGGAAACAAGTCTGATTCAAACTTAGTGCGATGGGGCTGTCCTACTTTTACTTTTATTATTTTATTGGAAAACTTTCTTCCTGTAGGTCGTTGTAAGGCAAGCGAAGAAATCACACACTCTCGTACTCATTCTCCATACGATGTCTCTCCATTCTCAGTAGATAACGTTTTTCTGGCCAAGAAAATAGTAGATCCTATCTGATAACCAAGTCACGCTCGTACGTTGAGACTTAGGATTGTTAGTTGGTGCAGGCGTGAGGAATATCTTCATAATTTGGCAACAGTTCCGATACTGTTATAAGGGACTTTATCTCGCTTGAGCCAATAAAAATATTATTATAATTCAAGCAAGGGAAATGAAACTTTGAAAAGTTTCAAGCACTTTCCAGATTTTAATACAGGTCTATTACAAGGACAAAAGCAGCAGTAAATACTTATTGATTATTTTTATCGTTACACCGTGCATTCTGTAGTTTATTTAATAGCACACACCAACACACACACACACACACACACACACACACATATATATATATAAAACTCAACCTTCAATCTGGATGGCCTAATTATTTGTGTATAATATTCAATTCTTACTTACTATATTGTTTTAACAGTCTTATTAATAAACATATTTTCTACTTAGAGACATGCTACCACAGCACCAAAGTTAACATAACGAAGTAATTCACTGAATGTTTTAAATTGTAACTTTGGCAAGGAAAAATATGTGCTCCCTGAGGATGATCGTGTCATCGAAAATTATTCATTAAATAAAAAAAATCGTTATATATAAAACTCGTTAACAACCACGTACTGAGTGGATAATGGCAGCTATACAGTCGTGTACTTCATTACAAAAGAAAGAAGCATCAGTACACAGAAAAAAAATTGCGATGAAATGAAGCCGCTAGAAGTAAGTCATATTTCATGGAGGGGAGAAATTGTAAGCACGGAAAATAAATTGACTGCACAGAGCAGAGTACATCTTGAGAAGACATGAACACTTCAACTGTTGCAATATCATGTGCGTAATAGAAAACCACTGGCCCCTACCACCCAGAAAGTAAATAGTTATGCCTTATTTACTAAAAATCCCTCTGATGTTGAATTTCAGTTGAATTACACGTTTCGCATGAGATGTCTTCAAATGAGTTTCTATGATTAAAATTAGGTACAAATTTGTCATCCTTCCCATTCGAGCTGCATTAGTCGCCCATCATATTTTACTTGTTTTTGTCGTCGAAATTACATTTTGGTACAGAAGACAAATTTTGAGAAACACAAGGAACAGAAATACGAGCAAAGAACCTACATCTTACGGTATTCGTAATCTTGCACTACCTTTATCAGAATATCTGATACGATTTATAGCTTTAGATGAAAAACACCATCATTAAATATGTTTTATGGGCTCAGGAAAGAAGTAGACCGAAATTTCACAAACAGCCTAAGCCTACTGTCTATTCATAATGTTGCTAGACTTTCAGAACAAACACGGAAATAAACTGTCTAATTTACCGATCATTGAATTATTCATATTTCACTATTTTATTGGTCGTTAATAATAAATATCTTTAAACAATAGGATGGTGACCTGTCCCGGTAAAAAGTAAAGGTAAATCGTACCCTATAACAGGCTATGAAGGCCCAGAAAGGAAGTAGAGGCACAGTTCTACTTCCTTTAACCTACGCGCTAGATCGCGGTGGGTGGTCAACGCCACACCCCGGCCGCTTTACTCCCGGTAAAGACATCCGATACCCATTGTACAGGAGGTTGGTTGGACACCAGGGTCGATCTGGACAGGCTCGGAATATTTCGGCCCTCCCCCCCCCCTGGGTTCGGTCTCCTGACCGTCCATCCTGTAGCGAGTCGTAAGAACTACGCTATCCTTGTGGTCTTTCAGTTTAAGGCATAAGTCTACAGCCTTTCGATTGCAGGGATCGAGTGTTTGAATCCCGCTGAGGAATGGATTTTCTGTTGTGTTTGTTGCGTTTTGCGCAGGTACCGCCCTCTGCGACGAGCTGATCACTCGTCCGGAGGAGTCCTGTGCGGTGTATGTCTATGTCTAATTGTGTGTAATCTAGAAACCTCAACAGTGATGGTTTAGACCCGAGTTGGCTGCTGTGCCATAGTAAAAAAAAGCTATAACGGTTAGTGCTTTGGAAGGAATGTATAAGGAAGCGGTTTTGGCCTACACTGAGGCACTTCCCTCCATTTCGTAGACGAATTATTATAACTATCGTCAATCCTGTAAATTGTTCTATAAAAGCAAGGTCATATTGACTATTAAATGGTGACTGATGCCGAATTTCATGTGCAGCCTTAACCCTTTAAAGACGAAACGCAGACTGCTTTAGTTAAACACCCAGTCCGTACCGCGCTGTAAACACTTTTCATCACGGTTATAAAAACCAATCAGTTTATGGTGTAAGTGGAACAAGTCGCTGTTTGTTCTCAGAAAAATACAAAACACATAAATACAGTGTGGCAAATAGTACAGTTGTTGAATGTTAAACTTGTTGTTGCATAATTTAACCAGTAGGCTGTAAAAGGTTAATCATAATGAGGGCTACAAAGACATACACACCAACAAATACTTATTGTCTGGTAAGTATTTAGAGATGAAGGGAAATGGGGTTAAAAGTTAATCCCTGTGACGGCCTTATCCCAATTTATGATCTACTAAATATAATGTAAGTGAAATCCATATCTCAGAGGATGTCAAAGCAATCTTGCGTCATACACCAGTTTCTCTTCAGCTACGAGATACAGGGCTTGCAAAAGTGAAAAAGACAACACACACTATAAATTTGCCTCAACTATTCGCGAACTCTAAAGATTTATGGGAAACACCCCGTAAAGAATATTCCGTGTTACCAGAAAATAAAACTGGAGGAATGTAAACAAATTATAGTTTACACTTTAATAAAACATTTTTTTTTTTGCTTTATATCAGCTGTACGCAATATATATATCTGACACAAAACAGGGTTTCTTAGCTTCAAATGCACCACATTACACAAATGTTTAGTTCTACAGCTCATCAAAGATCACGAAATTTTCCTTTCCGTAAATGCTGTCGTCTCTACAAGAGCAGATGTTATGCTGTTACCTGATATCTAGGTCAGGGATCGCAACTGACTTGCTTACATGCATGTGATATACATATATATACTCCGTGGCCTCAGTTCGCACGCGAACTATACCGACAGAGCGGCCGCCGCCGGTCGGCGAAGTTAGTGCCAACTTTTGCGGATAGAGGGGTGTCACGTGGTCAGCGCAACGGGTCCCCACAGCCGTTAATCTCTG
>Ga0136643_10007013_pt1 | contig 16234 bp, 10 predicted proteins | sample TergutLab28metaG_FD_96883 | JGI IMG/M metagenome (GOLD analysis project Ga0136643, IMG submission 96883) | Labiotermes labralis P1 segment gut microbial communities from Petit-Saut dam, French Guiana - Lab288 P1 (version 3) (version 3) | ecosystem: Host-associated > Arthropoda: Insects >... | reverse complement strand
GAGCAAATTTTGGAATTTTTTCGGCGCGATCCAAATGATTTCCTGTCGCGATTGGTGACGACACCTGGTTATACCACTATGACCCGGAGACAAAGCAACAATCAGTGGAGTGGCGGCATAGCGGCTCACCCCACCCCAAAAAATTCCGAGTGCAAAAATCCGTTGGAAAAGTTCTCGCCTCGACTCGATTTTTTGGGATCAAGACGGCATCCTCCTCATTGATTATCTTCCAAAGGGTCAACGCGGAGTATTACTTATCTATGCTGGTGCAATTGAAGGACATTTTGTAGGAAAAACGCCGCGGGAATGTCACCAAGGTGGTTTTGATCTTGCACGACAATGCCCCGGCTCAACGGGCACTTGCAACCCAGAAGAAACTGGCCTATCTGAGCTTCCATTGCCTCGATCACCCACCCTATTTTCCAGATCTGGCCCTGTCGGACTACCACCTGTTCCCCGGACTGAAAAAACAATTGAAAGGTCGCCATTTTTCATCCTACGCGGAGGTCATTGCTGCCGTGGAGACCTGGTTAGACGGACAACTTTCTGGATTTTTTTTTTGAGTGGCTTGTAAAAGTTAGAGCAACGGGCCAAGAACTGTACTGAGCTTCATGGGGAGTATCCCGAGTTTGGTCGCTGTAGCTTGTTCCTTCCTGGTCGGGCTAAGGACTCATCAGCAGCCCCTTGTAGTAACAACTGCAGATTTTTTTACTCGTGTAGAGTGTATTACTCTTTGAGAAGGAATTTTTATCATGAAGAATGAGATAGTAAGAGAGAGTTCATACTACAGTATCTTTTCTTGGTATAGATTATAAACCTTTTTTTCACTGTTAATTCATGTTTGTGATAAAATCGTCAAATTTAAAGAATTAAATAAATCCTGCAATCACAGTGAGCAAATGTACATAGATTTTTGATCACCAACATTCACTGTACTGGTCAGATGTTACAGATAGATGCTCTTTGCATCACTTCAGGCTGCTAACACCAAACTGCTAGTTGAGCTGACAAACCAAAAGCCTGTACACATTACAAATAATTTATACTCAAATTATAGCACATGTTGGAAGGGCTTTTCATTGTTCCATACATGCATTCCTGGCCCTTAATAACAACTTTACACTCCATTTGTATTTTGATTTGTTTCTTTTTTCAGCAATAATTATTCTGTCTCTGTCCCTATATGATTAATTTTCTCTTTTGCAATCTAATCTCCTGAAATATATTCCAGTAACTACTATATTTCTTACACAGCCATTTTTCATGTGTGTATCATATGTGAATACTCATTCCATGCATGGCATTTTGACACAAGGAGTAACGTGATAAAGAGAATGTTTCAGCACAGTAGAATTGTGGTCTGCCAGCATGCAACATGGAAACTTACGAATCTATGGCTCTCCAACTGTTTACATTAATGATATGAAGAAAAATTGTAATGTGTACAAGTTCTTGGTTTGCTCTTCCACTACTGATGCACATCTAAGGTACCCAAATTAACGTCAACATTTGTCTCATCTGTCTGAGTGACCCAACTCTGGGAATTTCTGTGTATGTATAAGGTGTTAAAATAAATAATGTAGTTTTAAATTGTTATATATATACTTTCAGTGTGCCAGTGCAGAATATGTCAAACAGCTTAAAAAATATGCGTATTTTCTGTAAGTGAAAATGTTTTCAGTGTAGGAATATTCATTTTCTGATAACATTCTGCTTAAAAAGGAAGAAAGCCTGAACTGTTGCAGGTACCAACAACTGCTTCAGTTTCTGCATGTGACTGAGTGTAGGAGGGATGTTGCTCTAATACCCTCACAAACAATAATCACAAGTACTCTGATTGACAGAGAATGGAGTTCATGACCAGCTACGTGGAAATTGCTGTGGAAAGTGATTCAGTATGACACTTGAAAAGTTTTCAGGTAAGAAAAGAAAAAATTTTCATAAATTTCACATTTCTTTGACAGTTGTTGCAACGTTGTGTTGTAAGTATTTATGTGTATACAGGATATGAATTAAAAGCTTTATCTTTATTTTCATAAACTCTGTATTTTAAAACCCAGTTGGAAACAATAAATTTAAGAATAAATTTTCTGGGCATAAGTGTTTGATAGGATTGTAGCAAAAGTGCTTTTCCATATGAGTGAAGAAACGTACCGTTCTCTATGGCCTGCAGTTTCAGAGAAACCGACTTTCCACGGTGGTCCTAAATATCCCCCTCCATCTTGGTATGGTGTTGAGGGAAGGCAGGTACGGTTCTGTCCAGAGACATCTACCAAGCTCATAGGACGATGGGTTCTAAACAAAAATATGTGAAAGTAACAAATTTCCAAATAATTTACCGTAATGAATATTACCTATATTTTTATTGTTATAAATTATTTATGTGTTAGGACAAACTGCTTACTTGTAGATTCGCAAAGAAAACAGGCGCAAGAAGTATTAAGCCTTTTAACGTGTACCAAACATGCAATAATCTCTCTGCCTTTAATTAAGATGGTGGTGGTAGTAGTGGTGTTTATATTAGTGACCAGTGGTGATGATGGTGGTGGTGGTGATAATGGTGGGTGTGCATTTTGAATGAGGCCTTTGTAGCCTATTTAAAGTTATTCTGGCAGTTGCATAGAGAAACTGATGAAACCATGAAAAGTCTCAGCCAAGATAATCACTAGACTGGCTAGTAACAGAACAGCGTACCTGTCTAATCAAAATGTAAGGCTTTACTGCTACACCAACAGCTGGGTATCTCAATATTACAGTCTTTAAAATGTATGTCACATTATCCAGCTTGTGATGTGAAAATAATAATAGTAGTATTAAACTGTGTATATTCTGTGTACTATAACTTTTGTGAGTATTAAAATATATATACAAGGATAAATTCTGAAAAAAATTAAAACTTCTGTTTTATTTGTAATCACACCTGTACAGTTGAAACTGTCGTGGATCCACATACAGTTTAGAATTACAAGAGAGGTCCAGAAACTGGAGCTGCTGAGGAACTAATGTTGCCAAGTTCACTCTGTCCAGGCAATTATGTGCTAGGTCCAATACCTGTAATCATTCATATCTTCATTATTACATATTATTTTCTTGTACACTGCAACTTAACATTTAATATGTCTGTACCTCACTTATAGTAGGTAGATCTCTTAGCAACTTATTACATTAAGTGACATATGTTTCCCTTAAACATACATGCTATAAACTTGGTGTTGTTTCAGGGAAATATTTGGACTCAAATTTACTGTAAGAATGAAATTAAACACAAAAATGCGTAAGTACAAATTAGTGAAGTCGAAAAAAGGCAATGGTAGCCTATTATTTAACAACACAAATTATGTGTTGTATAGAAGTTTATTGGAAGAACTGTTTGACTGCTGAAAGCTTTGTTCTCAAAGAATGCTACAGAAGTGGGTGTGTTTTCTTTATATGAAGGAATCTTTTGGGTGCTCTTTTAGGTCTTTGACAGAAAATACCGCTGATGTGTCCAGAATGAACAAAAGTTCGGATGTTACATTAACATAAAAAGTTATTTTCATTTCAGGTTCATTTATTCCCTGGCTTTTTTAATATGTGTTGGTACCCTGAAAATCCAAATATAAAAATGCAGTATACAAAACTATATGCCATTTTACTAGTTGTATTATAAACAAGTGAAATTTTGTGTCCCTCTAAGGGAAGAACGGAGACTAAGTGTGTGTACCTTGAGAGACTTCATTTTACCAAAGCATGGAATTGTTTGCAGGTGGTTAGAGTGTACACGTAGAACACGCAGGTGTTTTAGGCATGTAATATTGTCTGGTAAATTCTGCAGTTTATTTCCAGAGAGCACTAGTTCCTCCAGTTCGGTCCAAATAGCAACACAACTGTAACAGACAAACAAGGCGGAAAAATGAGTACTGAAAATTTTAGTACAGATATTGGCAATCCAATCCTCATGAACACTTTTTATGTACTTGTATCCTCTAACTGATAATGGTTGAACGAATGACTGAAACATGTGTGTGATTTCATGCTTCCACTCTGAAGTAGATAAGAACTGCACTCTTCTGGGTTATTATACAACAAACATTGATAATTTCTTACCAACGATTTAGAAGTACCTATTGGTCTGATCTTGGTCCTAGGGTCAAGATCAGATCGATAGGTAGTCCCAAAACATCAGTAAAAAATTACCAATACTCATTGTATAATAACCCCTAAGAGCGCAGTTCTCACTGACCAAAACATGTAGAAGATAATAATAAATAAAAATATGATGTTTGGGTGTTGTGTTTGTATGGAATTGAATTGAATTGAATTGCCAATGATTGACTAAGACAATGGATGGATCTCTGGAATACTAAATAAATGAAATGGGATGGGATGATGTTGTCCAGATTCATACAAATATGACTAACTGCCTAAATAATTAACAGAATGGGTTATTTAACCAGTCAAAACTAACTGATTTATGGATGGACCAACAGTCTGGCTAAGTACCACGTTCTCTAGATTGTAAGATGCCCAAGATTTTGAAGTCAAATAAAAAAAGCTCAATTTGCAAATAATTACTCAACAAAATGGCAGGGCAGTATATGGTTTCTGCTAGTCACAGAATCCCCTAAAATTCTCATCACTACAGTCCTGTTCAATATTACAGATACATTGTCTGAAGTTTCACTTTCATCAAACAGTTTATCAGCCTCAGGATCATCAAGGGAATTACTGATCCCAAACTGTTTGGAAGACTTCAAAAATTGTCTCACATTTCTCAGTCCTGACCTGTTCAAAATGGGTGATGCCATGTGCAGCTACCCATCACTTTACATCAAAGACAGCCTTTTTTTTTTTAGACATTGAAACTGTTAATTGCATGGTCTATTATCCAGTTATCCAATTCTTCACCCCTTCTTATAGATAAGGTCATTTTGCAATATGCTTACAAAAAGAGTGTTTAGTCTTCTGTACCTTCTTTAACTTCTCCTTTTCTCCATTCATGCACTATTTTCTCAGTTAGAGATATACCAAAATACCTTTGTGTGTCCCATTCCTGTGCTTGTTGCAGATTTGTTCACACTTAATTTGAAACCTTCAGTGTACAAATCCTCATCCGTTTATTAAAAATTCCGAAAAGAAATTTAGTTTCAGTAAGCTGATTGCCATGTATGCTACTAAGCATCTAGTGCAAGAAACCATGCAGCTTTTTTCTGTCTCTCAAAGGAAGAGTCATGTGGTAACCACCATTACCCATCCAGTGAGCATGGCAATCTTGGTCGTGTAGAAGGTTGGGGTTGCTGCGATTTTGGACCATGAGAAGCAGGAGTACTTTATACAGATTTTCATAAAAAAAAGTGTATCTTGTGGTCTGGAAAATGTGGTAATTTTAAGATGCAGAGTTCCTTGAAGAGTTTACAGTTACTCAGGTTTTAAAGAAGTTCCTTACTTTCATTTAGTTACATTAATTAACTAAACATGCCTATGTTGATGTAAACACACCAAATAAATATTTTGTGCTGATAGCATTTGTCAAATCCTGGTTCTTTGCTAAACACAAAAAATGTGTTTAAGGCCACATTTAAGAGAAATTAAACATTAAATATAGAAAAGCAAAGCAATACATGCATAGCAATGGGATGCTTGAAGCCATAAATTTTGTTTCAAATGTCACAATAGCTCAACCCATAGCAAATGTGGCTATCTTGGTGTGAAGGTAGGCCTTTTTTGTGCACACAGGTTAAAAACTGTAAATACATGAAATCAGATGCCATGCCTGAGAAAACACAATATACACTGAGAACAACTGTATTTGAAATATGCACTTAAGAAGAGATTTCTTTAGATTAAAAAATGTGTTTACAATTTATACTGTTAAAATCAGTCAAGGACATGTTTATGCTTATGCTCATAATACTAGTTTGCTTGGGGGAGTAGGACATAAATATCAAAGAGTACAACACAAAAATTCTTCTATAGGTGAGAGTAAAGAAACTAGTGTATAAATAATTATCTTCTAAATACATAATGTTAAAATGATTGCAAGTGCTCAGAAAAATGTTTGGACCTAATTATAATGAAATAAATAAGCACATTAGAGTATTACATAATGAGGGACTCATGACTTAAGCACAGAAAATGTAGTATTGTGAGGGTAATTAAATTTAGGAGACTATGATTGGCTGACTCTATTGAATGGTTGGGACAGACAACTTTCCATACAGAACTTTGGTGGTGAAATCTCTTGGCTAATGTCCATAAACAAGATGGAACAATAAAATGGACTGATTTTAGGAAGATAAGTTTTAAGGATTCAAAGTGAGTGAAATAGCTCAAAACTGTCAGAGAAATGGTCAAAATTTGTGCTATGCTACCAAGGTGTTAATTTATTGTTCAGAATGGCTACCATGTCACTTCACTTTGCTCACTTTTGTGTAATCATCACTGCTGTGTTATTCATCTCGTACCCTTATCTTCAGAGCTGAATAATAAAATTGATATACCATACACTCCACGCTGTTTCAATTAAAAAATACAGTGCATTGTTATATAATACAGCTAATTTAACATGGTTATTATTTTATTTTAAAACAATGCTGAGATAATTGAAGTAAAATCTGTACTAGTGGAAGGCAATTTTGAGTTATGCAAACTATATGCTCACACAGTGACATTCAGTGCAGTACATTTGTATAGATACAGCACGCAAATTAATAGTTTTATATAAAATTTTTTGTTAATAATATGAAAAGAGGGGCCTTCTGTAGAAAAGTAATTTGCAAGTTCTACACTTTACTATGCCACAAAAAACTTCTAGAACACATATGTGAATTAAAACAGTATATAACAAATCAAGTGGGCTCTGATTGTGACAGGAATTCAAAAAATGAAAGTCAGACATGCTGTGTATACATGACAATTTCTAACTAAGGACCTGTCAAATATGACAGAGTACTAAGCATTTGATCACTGTATTCAGTAGCAATAGCCAGACTGTGGACATGGAATGGGTAAAGCTAGGTGCCTGAAGGTAGTGTGGAAATAGAGAAAGGAAATTTAGGCTATTACAAGTGGTAGGAAGACTGATCCATAAAGACAACAGGACTATCTTTGGATAAACTCTCACATAACAACAATGAAACAGAAGCCAGGTGATGTTAATTTGACTGTGTGTAGGTCATAACATGCCATCATTCTTTCTATTCACATGGTTGAATAAAAACAATTCATGACACACAAAATAGAGCACGGTTATGTTAAGTGCAATGTGGCAACCAGGTTTTCTTTGGATTGCAGTGTTCTCTCTCTCTCTCTCTCTCTCTCTCTCTCTCTCTCTATATATATATATATATATATATATATATATTACCTCTCAGGTAATGTTGTGATGGAATTATATGCAACATGCAGTGTGTGGAGATTGGTAAACCTGCCAAGGACATCTAATGAGTTGTCAGCAAGGCAGTTAGCAGTGATATATAGTTTCTCTAACTGGTGATCCTGATGACATCCATTTGGCAGTGCACACAGACAGTTATTTGACAGGTTCAGCACACGCATCCTGCAAAACCAACCTTATATTACGACACATCCATTTCAGAATACTTATGATGCAATGGACTCTTGCTAGCCAGTGTTACCAAATTGAAGCAGGTAATTGTAGATTTATAGTATACAATGTTCCACCCTTTTGGAGACGATAAGTGAAATAATTTTTTTAAATAAAAAGTGTAACTTTCATATTCTATTCTTATTATGCCTTTTACAAAGTCTCTTGGCACTCATCATATTATACACAGTTCTTTGTTACCTATAATTTGCATATTTTTGACGTTTAAATGAACCTCAGTGCTTTAGCATTTTGCAGAAATTCCACTCGCTTCCTATAACTCTCAAGTTGTAAGCAGTGTAATGTGGATTTTCTGAAGGGGGTTACTAATAGTTCTCTCTTTCCAAATACTATGCATACAATTAATATGTCAACTAATAAGTGCACCTAATAACATGCAATTCATGACATGCATCACACTCCAACATGTTTTAGCTCTGGGGTGCCATCCTCAAGGAGTCTTCTAGAACAAAGCAATACAAGTCCAACCTGCTAAACTAGGTACTGCTTATCACACTCACTAGAATGACTAAAATTTTAAAAATTCTAAAATATGTAAAATTAATAAGCATCAAATTATGTTCTTGTGATATTCAAACTATGTGGTAGTGAGTTGCTTCAAGTACATAATCGCAGGCATTTGTATTCTGTACAGAGTACGAATACACACATCTCTGTTGATCTGTGTTATCTGAAGAAATCTCATCCAGATGGAGCATGTGAAGTGCATAGTTTTGGGCTGTGTAGTATACTAAAAATGTCATGAATTGTATTTTATTAAGTGCATGTTTTGGTTCATATATTAATTGTAAGAATACACACGGTTTGAGTAATATAAAATATTGTGTGTATACTTCATTCAAATGGGGTATATTGACATGAATTTTGATGTCCCCAGTATACCATATGTAAATGCGTGTGAGTGATTTTTCATTTCAGTATTGTGACTAGAATCTAAATTCTGAAACAATGCTGACTTCTCCAGATTAGGTCCACTTCTAGTCAGAAGGGTGTAATTAGTTCCAACAAAGGACCACAGGAAAACTTGTTGCCCCATTCTTACCATATGTTATTGGGAACAAGGAGAAATAACTAGAAATAGTATAATTAAAAGCTAACTGGCAGCACTAATCCTCAAAAGTATGGAATGATAGAGTAACATCTTGCAATGTTATGACATAAGAAGCCACAGTTTCACAGGAAAATCTCGTGGGCTTATGCTTGCAGAAACCATGGACATTTTATACCATCCTGCTTTTGAGGAAACAGTGTCTGTAGATCAGCGTCATGTGATGTTTTATGCCCAGCAAACATGACACTTTGATGGTGCAGTAAATGGCCCAGATAATGAAATTGAAGATGCATATTAACATTGAAATTGATTATACATCAACAAAAACTTTTGGAAATAAGAGTAATTATGACACAGTCCCCTCAATGTCTGTTAAAGTAGCAAAGAGTAAATCCTGTAAGAAAATTGTCAAATTAGTTATCAAAGTGACTGAACAAAATCCCACACAACCAACAGTGAAATTTCAACAAAAGGAAACCAGGCACGAATAAAAATGCCAAGTTGAGTAAAAGGCTGTATTTGTTGTCACCCAGATAGTTATGTCTGAAAATAAATAATGACAATGATTTATTTTCAAGGCAATGATTTGGCTAATGAAAACAAACATGATTGTGGTTTCAAAATCACACCACTCATTGACGTGATGCATGGTGCTTTTAGACTACTGTAATTTGTGTGAAATATCTCTTATAGATGAAAAGATGGTCAAATGCTGTGTTCATAACAACCTGAGACAGTTCACTCATGGGTAACCACACATGTCTGGTTGTAAACTATGGGTTTTTTATGGCACAAATTGGGACTGCTTCAGCCACAGTCTGTAATGGGGTCAGATTCGAACTAACTGTGCAGGGGATGGTATGCTTCTAGGTTTGAAAGTTGTTCTAAATATGTTTGATTGTGTTGGTGATTAAATGGTCATTGTGTCTTTTTTGATAGTTTTTCCACCTACCAGGACATTTTGGTGCAGATGGCATAAGAGAGAATTGTATTTGAAACTGCCCTCTGATTAATGTAATAAAAGAAAGCAAAAGGAAGAAAGAAGTGCATTTGACCAACAGTATTATCATAATGGAGAGGTGCTGTCCATTTGGTGGAATGACAATGGCACCAATTTTTAAGCAATCAATCCTCGTGCGACAGTCAGTCGATGGAATGGAGACCTAAACAAAAAGGTAGGCATATAACAACCCAGAGAGACATATCTGCCACGTGGGAGATGTTGATCATCATGACTGGTTGGGAGGGAAATATGCTGTTGTGTCAAGTGTAAAAAGTGTTACTAGGCACTGTTTACATGTATGATAGATATGGCCCCAGTAGCTTAATGGCTCATCTACAGTCAAGTACATGGAACAGGGTCAAGCATGTTGTGCCTGTGCCCTGTTGAAAGCAGGCTGGTTGACTTTTGTCATTGTGTGATAGTCACATCAGAGTAAAACCTGATGTTAGTTTTGATGGTACCGGCCATATTTTGCCAAAATGAATAGAGCACAAAGATGTGTTCACGATGGGTGCCAAGGAAAACCATGATCTCTTTGCATTAAATATAGTATGACCCTGTGCATTCAGTGCTTTGCTCCATATCACAATAAGTGAAATTTTGTGTTATCAATGTGTCAAATAAAAGTGTATTATACATTATGTTCTTTGTCTTATGGACCGTACTTAATATAGGGAGTAATTCTGTGACAAGAATACAGGAGCCCAGCATCTGTTCTGGAGGATGGCCAATTTCTCAGAAACTAGATGTCAAAAAAATTAAATGTGTTCAGATTTGGTTATTTGTAGCCCTTCTTATATTATATATAAACAACATAAATCTGCATCAAAAAATAATTTGGGCTTTAATGGGTTAATGTGTTGTGTTAATCAGGAATTTTATTTTTAGTAGGAGGAAGCGCTCATAAGGGGTAGATGAAAGTCTGGTAGCTACAGACCACTGGTTTTTCCAGACAGCTGGCAACCCTACCAATTCTGAAATTCATGTTTTGCTGCTAGACTGAGAGATGTGTGTTATTGCATCAACCACGACATGGTGTGTGGGAACTCTGCAGCAGTCACAGGGATGCAAGAGCCTGATTTCTACCACAATATAATTTTCAAACTTTGCCAGGATGTGTTCAGAGATTATTTTGAAAATTACTGACACTAAAATGAAATAAATGAGCTATATTTAATAGTGTAATAATATCTCATTTAATTTGCATGGCCTAGGAAACTGCTTATGGAACAACCTTCATATGTGTCCAGCAAACTGCTTATGGAACAACCTTCATATGTGTCCAGGTTTTACATCCACCTTGAAGTTAATGAAAACTTAAATTTTTCAGGCAAAATTTCACAAGAAATTGTTTACACTTATTTGATATAATTTTTGGACTGGTGTGTAAATATAGCAAATACTCAGTGTTTTTCAGTTATAGGGGTTCTGAGAATTGCATATTACGTTAGGAATTACTTTGTTTCTGGACTTTGATCCAGTCTCTAAATTCTATACTATTATTATGACAAATATGTTTTGTATTAGCTGTTCATATAAATTATTGTCCTGCTCAGCGAATTTACAAATAGGATATATCCTCATTGTCTCCTGCACATTATTGACAATAAATTTCACTCATTACATAATCACAGTTATAATTGTTTTCCCAAAAATGGTACAAAATTCTGTAAACTAATTTCAATAAAGAATGAACACTTAATAAATTCTAGTAAACTACCTAATAATTGCAAAAATAATGTGCAGTCAGTTTCCTATGGGTGTATTTAAAGGGCTGTAATAGTAAGTTTGGTACAGAGTGACTGCCACTTGAATCAGTGTATATGTAATTTATCTTTCGCACATGAACTTACATATTCTGTCTTATTTAATTTTAAGATGAAATAAAGTACTGATATTATATTAATATTATGGAAGGAGTTTTATGTTCCAAACCTTATTTATTCATTCCTAACAAGCATTATTGTACACACAGTCTGTATTTAGTGTTACCTTGTGGATACACTGAAGAAGTTGGCAGGAAGAGCGGTCAGACTGTTGCTCTGTAGGAATAATTCCTGCAAAGGAATGTGGTGGATGACTCCAGGTAGCGTTTGAAGCTGATTGTAACTAAGCTGCAGGGTCTGCAGGGAGCTTAATTCATTGCAGAACAGATGATCAGGTAATGCTTTTAACTTGTTGTGACTTGCAAACAAGGCTCGCAGTTGATGACAGCCTGCAATCCAGTCTGGCAGTGACTCCAATTCATTGCTGCTCAACACAATGTTCTGATTATATCAAAGGTAATAATCTTTATTGCATCTTTAGAAGAGAATAGTGTGGATCAGAACATTATTTTTTTCATACCAAAAAGGAAAAACAGTTTAACTTAAATTATTTTTAATTTCATCTCCATACTTTGCCATTGATGAAGATACCATACTTTCAGAATTTTCATATTTTTGTTTTCCCTGGATTTTAAAAATAATTTTAATTGGAGCAAATAAACAAATCACCTATTTGTAAATACTGAGGATGTAAGATTTATTTTCATTAGATCAATCTATGATTGCTTGTATGAAGGGGTCTGGGGGACATGGTAAAAATTAATTTGGGGTGAAGTAGACCATTGTAATAACTGACCCTGACTTAAACCATGGGTCTCCAACCTGCGGCCGACCACATTGTAAGGTGCAGCTTGTGGCCACGTTCATAAACTGTGTATGTACTATAAATATTACATGATAATTGAGGCAGTTACATAGAGTACTCATTGTTATTTTTCCACGTGTGGCCTGTGAACCAGCCCACAATGACGGTTGTGGCCCCTTGTCATAGAAATATTGGACAACCATCCCTTAACCCATCAGGAATGATTATCAGGCTAAGTGGCATGATTTTATATCTATATTTGTGAATAATGCACTGCAGCTGGTATTTCAGGAGACAATTTATGGACATATATTAAATAATACTGTGCATATAATACGAATAACATGGACATGCATTGAATAATGTTGTGCAAATGATAAGAATAAAATATAGAATCAAAACTTTTTAAATTTGAACTGCTATCTCCATCACCATTTATCTTTCATTCCAATATTTGCACTTAGCTACTATAGTGATTCCATAGATTTTGAGTCTGGATACCTCAGACAGTAAAGCAGTGGCCATTGAGCTGAAAACCCTGATGCTTTACTTCTGGTGGAGGCAGAACTTCCTATTCAATCAGTTAACAGGGGTATTCTTAATTGGGATAAAGTAGCTGAAAATGACCACACCCCTGTGAGTTGAAGGATGTATGTATCTTTACTGTTAATCCACACCATAGATCTGCATGGCATTGTGTTTAAGCACAAGGAAAAATTCACTTTTACCATATATACTGTTTTCTCTATACTATGAGAAAGACTGTGCAGAAAATATTGAACTGTTTCTCATTCTGAGTAATTCTCATTTTTAAAAGGCAAGCACTATTCTTATCTTCCAACATGGCAGTCTGTGTAATCGTAAGAACTTTGTAATATGATTAGACATACAAGGTCATTCATGTGTTATATTTTGAAGATCTGTGATTAGTTAACTCCATGTGACAGTATCCTCCTGCCAAAAGTGATTACTATTCAGTCGGGAACAGAACACATAGGGGAACGGGTGCAATACAGCAAAAGATTACACAGTATGCCGGAGGCTGCCTGTACAGTAAAAAAGTGAAACTCCTGATGATGAGCTCCCTGAAGCTCGAAACATGTAGAGTGAAGGACAACTAACCCTGAAATAAAGGATAGTCCAAAAGTGTCATCTTGTTGGTAATTATTTTGGAACAACTATTCAGCTCATTAAGAAATTACCTGCCTTTTATGAAACATGAAGGCTTTTTACCTGTGCTTTTCTGCTGGACCTTGTTCTTAGTCAAACAAATTTGGCCCACAGTCTAAAACCCATTTGTTTAATGTCCTACTTATACCTAGATCTGCCAAATGATCTCTTTATTTCACACTTTCTCACATATCCACCTTGTGAATGCTACATGTTACACCCATTTCAACGTACTTGGTCTGCTCATTTTTTTACTTTTCATCAAATACCATTGGTATTTGATGAAAAGTAAAAACTATAAAGATTTTTATTATGTATTTTCTCCATTCTTCTGCTGCTTCCTATTACATTCTATATGTTCTTCTCAGCACCGTGTTGCCAGGAATCCTCAAATTATGCTCTTCTTTTACAGCAAGAGACTAAAGAGATACTATTACAGGTATGTATTTTAATACTTAGGTGTGGAGATAGTGGACAGGAAGATAGAAGATTTTGTAAATTTCTTTATTAATATAATTTTGAACTCCTACTGTCATTCCCATGCAATATTAAGTTTTGAAAAATTTATAAGGGACTTAATTCAATGAACTATATTTCCAACAGCAAATTTGCCGTTTGTGTAACTATCATGCCCAAACACATACAGACAGTCTTGTACAAATATTTACCATGTATCTGCAGTAATGTCAAAATTAATGTAATACTGAAATTATGATCTATGTAAGTTACATTAACTAACTACAGTAAATGGTTTGATATCCAGTACCTTCAGGACCAAAGGGTTACATTTTAATATTCTGGATATTGAACAGTTATACCTAATGTGTATCTTAAGAGTACACAACAATCTCATGGACAGACATAACCACTTTCTTGTTACCCAACATCCTGTACAGTTTTCCCTGCACTCACTCTTTCTATTTACTTGTCATCACTCCTCATGTAATATGGAGTACAGAGAATATAAAATAAAACCAACCAAAAACATCAATAGTTCACTCTTTTAACCATTCACAACACTGCTGTCAGTTGATGGAACTGTAACATCTAAAGGGCCAATTAGTTATTATTTTATTAATAGAAATTTCTGAATCATCCAGTGACACACATCTCAGCTTTTATTATATTCATTTACATATTACCAGCAAACTGTATTTTCACTGATAGTAAACTTCTTAAGGTGAAAAATACTTACTATGAAACGTCAAGATGCTTGAGATGTAAAGGAGATGGACTGACGTGCAGTTTCTGTAATCCTGCAAGCACAACGAAAATTTCTTGGTATGTGTTTTTGTGTTTTACTAAAACCTACTAATAATATAATGTAACATGAATAATTTTAACGTTTAGTAAAATTTACCTTTTATAAAGGTACATTACTTATTTTCAGGTAAGGAGTGTTACACTACATACCCCTCCTCCACATACTGTTTTACTTGTAATGAAAAACTCAAGGCCCAAATTCGTACCACTTTTACGAATGTAAAAGTTATTGTTACATTTAGACCTTTGGGATCAGATATGTGGAAATTTCCACCTGCAGTGTAGTGGTGTGGGGAACACCAGACCCTTAAATCTGCACTGTCTGCATTGTCCATTTACTTGCCAATACAAAAATGTCAACCTTTTCAGTAACTGTTCTTAGGCACAGTCACAAATTTGCATAAAGTTACTACTAGCTTTGTCTTGTCTGTCTGTCCAACAATCTGTCTCTCCATCCACTCATATATCAGTCTGTCCGCATGGAACAACTCAGCTTCCATTGGCTGTATTTCATAAAATGTGAAAATGAAAGATTTTTTGAAAATCTTTCAGAAAATTCACGTGTGAGTAACATATGATAAAAAGAACCAGTACTTTACATGAAGACCTATGTACATTTATGATAACACTTCACTGAATTTTTCTTAGAATGAGAAATTTTTCAGACAAATTAGTAGGAAAAATCAAATTGCAAATTTTATATTCAATTAATATTTTTATTAAAAGCATGCTCCTTATCATATCATATCATATCATATCATATCATATCATATCATATCATATTGTATCATTTATTTTCATTCCATGGATCTGTACAGGATTACAAAATCCATGTGGAAATGGAAATAGTCATATTTGCTTAAAAAGTCTAGAAGTGAAGTCAATATAAAAGTCTACAATAATTTTAGTTACTAGGTCTAGTACAATCTTTGAGGTTTGAACGTAACATTCTTTCATTCCATTGGTGTGTACAGAATGTGACGATTCCTTGCTGTTCTCAGGAGCTTCTTCCATTCCTCTCTGTTATGCACTTTTTCCTGCCACCCTTCTCCACCAACTATTCTTCCATCCTCTCTCACCTCATCTTGACATCTATTTCTTGGTCTATCTTTCAATCTTGTTGTTCCCAAATTCGTATATAATACCCTTTTGGGAATTCTATTTCCTTCCATTCTCTGTACATGCCCAAACCAACGTAGTCTATTTAACATTATTGTCTCTATTGCAGTAGGTTTTTTAACACTTGCATAAATTTCTTTATTGGTTAATATCCTCCAATTTTCTTTTGCATTGTCATATACTGGGCCTAAAATTCTTCTATACACTTTCCTTTCAAAAATGTTCTTGCTTTCTATCTCTCTTCATTAGTGTCCACGTTTCTGATGCAAATGTTAACGTTTTTCTGTTATTGTGTTCTTTAGTTTTATTTTAGTTTCTTTGATATGTTTTTATTTTTAAAAAATTTTTGTAGCATAAAATATGTTTTGTTAGCATTTTTTATTCTTTCTTG
>Ga0136643_10007012_pt1 | contig 16234 bp, 6 predicted proteins | sample TergutLab28metaG_FD_96883 | JGI IMG/M metagenome (GOLD analysis project Ga0136643, IMG submission 96883) | Labiotermes labralis P1 segment gut microbial communities from Petit-Saut dam, French Guiana - Lab288 P1 (version 3) (version 3) | ecosystem: Host-associated > Arthropoda: Insects >... | reverse complement strand
CCCAGGGCAATAGTACGGATGGAAGGATTATGTCAATAAAAATTTCCGATGGCCCCCATCGGGAATCGAACCTGTGGCCTTCTGGCCAGTAGCACAGTGCCTCAACCAACTGCGCCACCGCGTACCCCTGTTGCAAACTGTCATGTAATAAAATTTCTGTCTTCGGTTTTGAACCCAGGCTAACGAAGCATTTGATAAAAGACACTATACAACATCCCATAGGAAGAAGAAATTCAAGAGTGTGCCATTAGTGGGAAAATGGTACTTACTGTCTTTGGAATGAGAATGGTTTTGTTTTCGTGAACTTCTGATCGAGGAGGAGAATAGTGAACTCTGGCCAGTATATTGAAACATTAAGAAGTCTGAATTGTTGCCTTTATTGAGTTTGTCCCACAGGTGTTTGCACCATTGAGCCCATCACAAAATTTGGAAGGACAGTGTTGTTGCATTCACCTTAAAATTCCGACCTCACACCATCAGTTTTTTTCTGTTTGGCCATTAGAGAGACAACCTGGAAGTACACCGCTATACATATGACAAGGCAGTACAGAATGTCATGCATAAGTGGCAGCAGAAGAATGAGAGTAGCATTTATTGGGCAGGAACATGTATTCTTTTCAAAGATGGAAGAAGTCTTTTGATGGAGATGGAGGCTGTACTGAAAGTGACACTGCCTTGAGCAGTGTTGTGAAGTTTGGTTAAATGTTTGCATGTGTAACTTGTAAATAGCATGAAATAAAAGAAAAAGGAATGTCATTGACTGTCCTGTGTATGTAGGCTGAAGCAGTCTTAACAAGCCAGGTATGCAGCAAGAAGCACTGGTTCCTTTGCAACAAAGGCATCTTTTGTTGATTCTAGTGGTGAATCCTGTCCCTTTTCAGAATTGTATCGAAGCAAAATTTTGTTAGCTAGTAACACTGAGATTCATGATTGATTGAGTGGACTTACAAATTATATTTGCGTTATACATGATTCATGTGAAGTAGCTTACTCATGTGGCCCTGTGAATGTTAGTGTATATTTATACTTATCAAAACAGATTCCAAACTTCCAACTGTTTCTAAAGACCATAATTTTCAAGGCCTTTTTATGGCATACCTATAATGCCTGTTATAAATATAACAATTTGAGAACCACTGATTGGATGTCCATGTATTTTGGTATTGGATATGTAATGAAGAATTTTCAAGTGTCCCTTATTATTCATGTGGATCTGACAGTTCTAATGGCCACTTTATATGATCCTATATCTATTTCTACATGAATGGGCATTTACATCTGTGCTGTGCATATTTTCATCCAGTTCCTGTCATACTCAGTTATAGCACGTCCTGCATATGGGAGAAAGCCATCTGGAGCACCACATTTTTATGTTTGGCCTTCAGGCTGTTTGGTATAGAAAAGAGGTGTTGTGAGCTGTAAAACAAGAGTGATAGTTATGAAGTAACACAAAAGCAGCATTATCTGCTTTATCTAGTGAATGATATGTCACTTGTGGTACAGAATACAGTATTAGGTATCTTATTATACAGTTTATTTCCTTGCCATTTAAATGATCCTGACATGGGTAAGAGATTTTTCTCATCCACAACATTCGTACTGGCTTTTGGGCCACCCAACCTCATCGTAAATAGGTACTGGGATTTTTTTTTACCCGGTTGTTAAGATCTGGTAAATGCAATTGACAGTTGCTAAGAATGAGTGGAGCTATACCTCTGCTGCCCCGTGTTTGCCTTCACAATTTGTATGAGGATAAGTGTACCTTTAACTTTATTAAGTCAAATGATATAAATTTTATTTGTAATGGAGCAAATGTGCATTAATAGCTACATTATGAATTGAACTTTACGTCTTTATTAATCATATTTGTCTTATCACTCCTAAATTTAATTTTTGCTAATTCCAGATGTGTTTCTGATGGATGTTAAAGTTATTGAGTGCAAAATAGATAACCCTCAGGGAAAGGGATGAGGGAACCAAATAGGTGAATCAAAGTTGTGGCATTATTCAGGAAGACAGGTGGCATGACTCATTGCACATGTGTGATGCTTCTATTGTTCTCAGTGATAAGAACAATGGTACTTCTCTTTATACTGAAATAAAACCGTGTTAAATGACAGTCTACTTCATGTAGAACATTAAGTGTATCTATGGTCATCAGAAATGTCAGTAAATATGGCCCTTGTTTTATGCCATAATTGTGTTGTTGAAAGGTGGGTGTAAATCAAAAAGGAGTAAATAAAGAGTATTTCCATAAGAAATAATGGACTAGGTAGGGGTTAGGGGCAGTTGTACCAATGACAGCTTGTTCATATGCAATATATTTATACATATTTATTATATTATTATTGTGTTACGGATATTAATGTGGAAATAGTTCGTATTAAATTCTAGTCTGTAAATTGAAAAGGAATTGTAAACAACTTGCGTGCATTTGTCTCGGATTGTACACATTCCTTATCATTGCTGTCATGAATGATGAAATTCACTCCCACAGCCTTTACAACTCAGTCACTGTGTTACTGTCATTAAATTTCTTGCTACAGTGCTTCAGTCATGCCAATTTATTGTAGATAGGTGTGGTGATAGGTGAGGGGTTGTGTTATTTGTTGTCTCAGTGTTTCTGTTCCAGCTTAGTTCATAGTTACCAGGCTTGTCATGGATGGTAGATTTACCACATAGTCACTGTCACAGATGTTCTTTCACGGCTAATCAAATTTACTGTCACAGGTCTTACTATACAGTCAACTTTGTTATCCTCATATCTTGCCTTTTACTGCTGTTAAGATTATTGCTGTGATTATTCATCATTGTCCCACTCCCCCCCTTGATTGGGTGTATGTTCATGGTGTTTGTAGGGAGGACAAAAAAGAAAGTCTTACTGCAAAGAAACCATGTGGTCTGAATTAAACGGTGAGTGCATGATGACTGATGTAGTTTACAGAGAGGTAACAGCCTCAGTTTTGTTCTGTGCTGTGAGATTCATACTCTTCCAGCAGCATCCAAGTGCGCAGCCAACCAAAGGGTGCTAAACTGAAAGGAAGAGAGCACAGATTAAGAAGTGATGTAAATTGGCAAGGGGCATTAGAGCTAAAAGGCATGAGAAAGGGCTAGGTGTACATTTTGTACTTCTCTGTGATCTTAGTGACTGTGGATAGGTATTGGTACGAGATAAGAATTGTAATTAGAATGAACTTGTGCATACAGCTGGTAGTGTACTTTGTAGACTGTGTAATTGCCACTAGCATAGCACTATTATGAAGTTTATCTTAATTTCTGAAAGATTTATTCCTTGTGCTTACTTATATTACAAGTGACCAATATACCAGATCCTACCATTTGTGTGATCCTGTGGCACTTCAGTGCAGTTGACATCGGCATGATGATGATAACAGTAATATGTTTTAACAGTCACTTTAATATCATGTTCCTGTCTCCTCGCAATTTGTCACCTTAAGATGTTTCTCAATTACATATCTCTGGATTTCTTGTTTTCATCTGTCCTACTTCCAGTTCTCAGTGTTATGAAAGTGTACTTGTTTTCATCTGTCCTACTTCCAGTTCTCAGTGTTATGAAAGTGTAATTGTCAAAAACCTTTCCTCCACTTGATTATATTATGTGGCAGTGGTCTCTGTACTGTATTACTGGAGTCTGTCTATATCCTGGTGATGGTGCCACTACTCACTGATAACAAATTTCACAATATTATAATTCAAATTCTTGACATGTAGTCCTGGTTTGGTTACAGATCTGTGCTAGACTGTTGTAATTGTTGGCATTTAAGTTCATTTTCATACTTAACTGAAATACTTCAAGTATATCCTGGTGCGGGTTTCTGCCTTTCTGTCAAGTACAGTACTAAATGAGGTGGAAAGTAGCCCCATCTGTGACCAAATAGATAGATGCCTGCTGTCTGTGTCACCCAGCCTGTCATGTATGGAATTAATTGTGGCTAGTTGTTTCAGTTGTATTTCAGAAAATGGATGTAGTGAGAATGAATGCAGTCATATGTGATTGAAAGACTGCGAAGATGAGAGACAAGTTCCCACAAGAACCTTTAATTCATTTGTAAATTAACTTTTCTTTGACTTGCATTCCACTTGGGTCTATTCTGTCATGGCAGGGGTATCCACATGCTTAACATGTCATTTTTTATAGAACCATAAGCTCCTATCCATCACTCGTGAACAAATAAAGAGCTGCTAATTTGAAGATCAGTGTGCTGTATTCCTGCTGGCTGCTGTGGGAGACACAGCAGCAGGAAAATGTATTCATGCAGAGAAAGTATTAACAGTGGTATTACTGAGGAACTTGTTTTACATGTTGCTTGCTTCTGAACTGTTACTGCTTACGGTATGTCAAGTCATGATGCAGGACTGTTTCTTGTGCAGTGTTTTTTCCCTTGTAGCCTGTAGACACAACTTAATGAATCTGATGTTTTAATGAAGGAACTGATACTGCATTTTTATTTCTTTCTTCCTTGTGCAAAAAGGAGGCGAGGGTTTGTATACCAAGAAAAGAACATATCAGTATTAATCAGTGGCACGGGTATTTAAAAAACAAACAAAAAATTAATTTATATATGTATGTTTTTATTTATGTATCTGTTTATTTATTTATTTATTTATTTATTTATGTACTACTTGACATTGATACTGAATATTCTTGCAGCTTGTCAGTGCCCTACTAATTGGCTTCAGCATCAAAGCATGAGGATATATAGCTATCAGTAGGGCTGCCTGCATAGTTCTGTCACTGTATTAGGTGCCCTCCTATTTCTTGTTGGTGTAACTCTCCCATCGTGCCATGTAGGCAGAATTATTATATTCAGTTCTAATTGGTGCCCACTTGGAGCTTGAGTTGAGGATCAACTTTTTGTTTGTTTTTTAAATTGTCATGGAAAGTGTACAGAAGATTTATTTCATGTAATGTAATTTAATATTAGTCTCTGCTGTAACTGATTTTGACTAGATGTGGATAGTTGCAGTTTTGTTTATATTGCAGTGAATAAGGAACTGGAAAAAATGTTTATTGTTTAAATTAAACAAGTTATTCAATGTACAAAGGCATTTTACCCTATTTTGTTTGAATATTAGTATGTTAATGTTATATGTAAGAATTATAATAGTGTTTGTGTCCCTGGCAGAAGCAATTGTCTGCTTCTGTTTTTCTCCATAGTTAAACTGAAACACTAGTTTGTACATAGGCTCACAGTGTACTTTTCAGGTTCATGTATTGTTGCAGTCTAAACCAGTTTATATATGTGTAATATGTGAAGGATACGTGCATACCTAACTGTATACTTATTGTATGTAAATTGTTGTACATTTTGATGTTTCAGATTCATTATGTATTAACATGCTATGTGTGTGAGAGAGAGAGAGAGAGACAAAGGATAAAGTATTCCATTATGGCGTGATGTGTTGTTATTGTGTTGGAGGGGGCGCAGGAGTCCGGGGTCGAGGGGGTGTCGGGCGAGGAGGGGGCATGATGCGGGGTGTCGGTGGTGGCTACTTGGGAGGCCGAGGCTACGGCGGCGTCATGCGGCCTGATAAAACTCATAACCGGTACAATCCCATTGGCATGGGCGGAGGCTACAATATGTACAACTGGAACTAAAGTTAGTAGACGAACTCACTCATAAATCCTAGGAAAGGTGTGAGAGGGGGTGGTGTTCCGACACTGTTACAGCAGTGTTGAGTGTACACCATGCTTTTCCTTGACTGATATTTCCTGATTTCCATTTTCCCTTCCCTGTTGGGACTTTTGCTCATAATTATTTTTTAATATTAATTATGGGAAATACATATTATTATACATTTTATTTTATATTGCATTTCCAAATTTATTCACATGTCGTTGAGGCCTCACTTTGTTGAATGTGCCAATTTTTGTTTATATTTTTTTTTCATACTGCAGTTGGGGACGAGTGAAGATGCATATGAGTTTGAAGATCCGTCGTTGGGGAACTATGGAGCTGCAAGTGATGGATTTTTATTTTTTATTTTGTTGCTGCTGCGTTGTCATTTAATTTTAAAAATGTGGTAGCATTTCTCACTGAACTGTACCTGTGCAGCGCAAAGTTCTTGGCATTATAGACAGCATCCTGTTCTTCCTTCCTTCAGATTTTTTTTTTTCGGTCTTAGTTCTTGTGCGAAATTTGTCGTAAGATGTGTTATGTATATTTGATGTCAATAAAGGTGTCAGTGAGGAAGGCATTACAGCTATTTTCAGAAGATTTTTGTATATTTATTTTTTTAATTAAACCTGGGCATACATGCAATTATGTACTGAGGTGGCGAGTTTTTATTTATACTTTGTACCTTCGTGTGAATATATTGTGGGTTTGACTTAATCGTTCAAACTTTATAACTTGGGTTCCAATAATTTGATTTATTTATTATTTTTTATTTGGTATATGCATTTTTCTCCCCACTGCACTGAAATAAGGCTTGGGTTTTGGAGTTCAGGCCCAAACACCTCTTTAATTGGGCATTTCTTGTCACGTGAATGCTTTCATTGTTCCAGCACATTGTTTATGTAGACGTATTTGGCAGTAACATTTTTATTTCATGGTGTTTGTAGTTAAGAGATAAACCTATGAAAGAACTTTTTTATTTTTGAGCATGAAGCAAATGCATTATGAACTTCTGTTATTTGATACAGAATGAGCAGTAATGTACCAGCACCTTGTATCGATAGATACGCAGAGTGATGGGATGGAACAGAAGCTATTTTTCATTCCAGATTTATGGGTAAATTTGAAGTCTCATTTTGAAATGAACTGAATATATAAATATCTTTGTAAGTTAAAGGACCAATCATCACTTCAAGAAATGCCATTTTAGGGGTACAAGTATATTCACTGTGTTGCGTACAGTAATGAGAAGAAGTGGGGTGGTTTGCTCATTGCATCAGCTTGGAAGTGGTCCTAGTATTGTTGCTTTTTTTAGGTACATAAATCCGGTACGGTAATATAAGTTGTCTGGTTTTCACGGCAGTTGTTGATCAGATGATGGCTTACTTTAGGGTTTCTGTACCATATAGTAATTGGATGTTCTAACAGTTTGGAGGATTATACTGCTTCCATCTTCAGGGTGACTGGATTGGTTTGTGTGGGTGGTGCACTGATCCAGAATAACGTTTGTCAGTTACGTAAGATGGTCTGAGGTACTTCGGCCAATTACAGCTGTGGATGGTGGGCAGAGTAGGATGGGATTTTTCATTTGCAGGACGTTCCTGCCCACCCCACCCCTTCCTGCTTACTAGCTGTGATTGGCCAATACTGTAAATCTTCATATATAACTGACAGAAATTTTTACTTTGTATCACTTTAGCACCCACCCAAACTAATTCATTCACCTTGAAGATGGAGTCAGTATATTCATCCAAAATATTGTTACATTTAACCAGTATAAGGTGCAGAAACTCAAAAGAAGACTGCCATCAGTATGCTAGAGTTATCAAAATATAGTTTGTTGGTATAATACCTAGTACTGCTGGGTTTCTGGACTTTGTCCATGGTCAGGTATTTCAAGTAGGACACATTTGGAAAATGGACACCAAGTTGGTATGCCATCTGAGAAGGTGAAGCAAACATATACCGTTTTTCCTTAAATATGTTTTGTTTGGAATACTGTATGAAGGACGCAATTGAGAAATCCATTGATATAGTGTAAAATGCATTGTCACAAGCCACCGTAATTGATTGATGATATTATGGAAGTTCACTGATAGAACATGGCTCTCTGTCCTACTTTAAACCCTGCCTCTTATTGGTATCATTCCATGTACATGATGTAATGAATTTTATGCTGTGCCCACCCTTCCCTTTGTCATAAGGGCATCCGGTACCCATTGGACAGGAGACAGATGACCGCATAGGCATGCATGCAGGTGTATGTTAGGTGTGCCCAGGCACAACCTAGTGTCCAAAAATTTGGTATTTTGTGCTTCTTTTTTTATGTTTATATTTTTAAGCAGAGTTTTGTTGTTAAATTTAAAAAAGTTTATATCAAATAAATACTTGCAAGTGCACTCGTGTATATGATTATAACACTACTTTATTAACACTGTATGTCACTCCATGTTTCATGATACGCTCTAGGAGCAAGGTCAGCCAAATGAGTCACCAGATGTAAAATTCAATTTAGTGTGTAGCATATACTGTGTTATGCAGCAGCATGTATCAGTTATACTCCCTGTAGATAACCCTTTTAGGGTTGAAACACAGAGTAGTGTTTAGTGTTAATAAAGTGGTGTTTTAGTAATATATGCTTGTATTTGTCACTTATTTGATATAGTGATATTAACACACGGATATGAGCAAGACAAGGTTTAGAAAAGTTCATATAAAATTTTGTTTCTTTGGTTTGTTTGGTAAGTAACATTAATGTCCTTTATGACAGAGTATTCAGTAAACGTTCTTTTGAGGAAAAAAATGAAAAATATAATTCCCTTAGTGCACACCCTGTTGAAATGTGCTGCACACACTTATGGATGAGCCTCAGATTCTTTGCAGACATGGCCATGCCATTGTTCTCTGTCAGAATGTAGTTAGCCCTGTAGAAACCGTAAGTCAGAGCAGGACAGTTGTAGTGTCACATACTTTCAAGAGTTAGTGTATTGGAGGTGGGTAAGCAGCAGTCCCCATTTTCCATCTGTCTGTGAGACAGAGTTGGAATCATCCTGCAATAGTATTGCCACAGTGAGATTTTCCAGTTTTCGGTTTCCCTAAATGGGCATCTTTCTGGTATTGCCAGGCATGGTAACATGCTTTAGCAGGCCTGGACCCAGCAATCATTCTACTCCAGTATGCTGTCAGTAATCATCTGCACCATCTGACAGATATGACCTACTTATTACCGTGTTACTGTCATGTATGGCTCTTTATCTGCAATAAGTATTTGCTGCCATGTCACCTTGAGCTGCCCTAATAAAATTTCATGCCCTAACACTCCGTATTCTTTGGGAGTGACATCCCATCATACTGTAGTTACAAGTGTATGACATATTTTCAGTCACTTTTCAAGTAACCTTAACCATGTATTTATTAAATTACAATAACTTGCTGTGTGTTTTGACCCTTGAGCTTCAAGCAAGTTCAGTTATCAAAATTACGAGTATACACATTTGCAGGACCCCTCTGTGTACTTTGACATTTTTATGTGCTGTTGTTATATGTAACATTTTGGGGTGTTTCATGTATGCTGTGTAGTTTCTCCATAACTTAGGTGTAATATGTTGTATTGTGTTGTTTTCAGCTCTGTAGTTTTCAGTTGTGATCTTAGTGTGCTGTGTAAATATAACATTGCAACAACAAACTACAGAGCTGAAAACAAGAACAGGATACAGTGCATTACGCTGAAGTCAGCCAGAAACTACACAATGCACAGATGACATCTGGACGTATTGTCACATAATAAGAACGTTTAAAATGACAGAGTATGGGATTCAGTAGTCAACTACATAAATCAATACACCCAGTTTTTTTAAAAAAAAATTAATTTTATTGGATTTTAGTAGTTAATTGCTGATATTCAGTAACTATATAGGAAGTTTGGCACATGCTTTGTTATAATGAGTGGTTTACTTATGCATTTTGACAGTTTGTTTGGACTCCTTGTAATCTTGTGAATTATGACTGCGGTCGAAACATGTCGGTAATGAAGAACATGTGATAAACACATTTCGCCATACGTGCATATGTCGGTCTTTTGGTGTAGCTGAAGTACAGTGACTACTGCCTTATGTAAGTCATACACAGGACTTAGAAGTTGTGCCTGGTCGTTGGCCTTGGAAGAGGGAAAAAAACAAAGAAGAAATGGGGAGATAGGGAGACACGACAATAAGCGATATAGCTTGGTTTTTGCACGACTAAGGTTGTGTGATTTAGCTAGTAGAAGTAATATAAATCAAAACAATAATGTACACATAGGAGATACCTGTTACTTAAGAAAATATTTTGTGTGTATTCCACATAACATCAAGTATTTCACAAGCGCTGGGATTCCGTCTTTGTTAAGCCTTGTTTACGAGTTGTTAAATGCTGTAAATGAGATAGTGACTTTACAGGAAATTGCCTTGTTGTGACTTGCAGAAATTAAGTTATGTCTGTCCGCATGGACGTAGATTCACGTATGTTATTTAGACTACGTGTTTATCACGGGCTGGTGATGTATAAAATGGCGCTGCATTTACATTTCTCCCGTTCACCACCCCAATCCCAATTTACGATCTCCGTGGTGTTGCCTCGAATTGTAGACCAGTTGCTGTGGCTGAATGTTTATTGATACTGCCAGTTTATTTGTTTGTTATGCACCGTTTCCACGCCCTTTCACGTCAGAAAGGGTATAAATGGGATCTCGGGGTTGTGAGAGTAGGCGGAGAAGAATTTTTCGCTTAGTATCAAACTTCCGGATGAAATTCGGCAAGGGTACGCCAGCGAGGAGAATGTACGACGAGTGTAGTGCTCATTTGGTGACAATCTATGTCGGGGATCAGATTCTTAGACCTTATCTTACAAGAGTTTTTGCAACAAAATCCTAAACGTATGAAACATTTTCAAGGGGTGTTAGAAATGGTTGACCATTGTGCTATGATATTAGGTGAAAACGTATGTTTCCCCTGCCTGTAGGCAGGGTGAAATCACAGACAACAATTAGAAGATACTTAGAGATGTAAAGATGAGGTAACATTAATATCACCTGAATACAGTATCATTTGCATTATATGCGATGTGCTAAATAAAGTACACCTCGATACTGTATTGTGTATCCTGGACTGTTGTCATAAAGATCCCAAATCCAAAAGTCTTAGGTCCCCAACTTGTTACATAAGGGGTTCTGTAGTATACATTATTTCGAAAGTAAGTAGGGTTTAGGTAAAAGGGCACCCGAAAACAAAATTTGCTCAGTGTAAGCAGTCTGCGTGTGTACTGCGCATAGAGAATATTTGTTCGAAAATCTTTTTTTCTCCATTGATACCAATTTTTAGCCGCGTTAGCGAAGTTGCGAAAAGCGCATATTAGCCCCATGATGTATCTACTCGGCGGATATTCGTAGAATTTTATACTGGGGAATGTTATTAAGATCTGTTGATAAAATTCCAAGATCCCCAATACCGAATATCACCTAAATCGGCCAAAAAATTTGGTAATATGGGAGTAATATCGTTTACGGCTTTGAGTAGTAACGTGTAGATCGGAAATATCAAATTCCACCATCTCCGCAATATTGTAACAATTGTGGTAAGTAACAGTCCTTGATTTAACCTACAGAAGGTTTTGGTATAACCCATAATTGTTGGCATAGTTGGGTTTCTTGGCGCTCGGGGTGGGGAGTAATCCAAATGGCTGCCCCCAACAGAAAGTTAATTTACATTTTCTTGGCATCAGGAAATAAAAGTTTTAGGAGGAAATTGAATTGTTTTGTTTCCACAAATTTTTATTAACTTTGGATAGTAGCATGTAGCCCTGGTAAATTGAAGTTTGGTAGGAAGCATGGGGTCGGTACTCGCTTGGCGAGGGTGAATGACTTACCGACGATCTGTGCAAAACCGTGTATCATTTTCTATTGACTGTACCAGCTCCAAATGTTTTAGCAGCCTAAGTATTTGGGACTTATTTTTCACTTACGTCTAGCGCGATAAAACAGATGCTAGCCTCACACCCAAAGCCTCCGTTTTGCTCTTCCTTTCCCCACTTCCTCGCCCCGCATGCTCCAGTGTACCAGAACGGAATAGTAATTTGGTGTGTCAATAGTCAAACAATCGTCTTCAGGCCACTATCTTTTACAAAAATATGAATTATATCATTGTTACATGACTCTGCATCACGAGATTAAGATCTCTAAATCTAAAAAGTGAATTGTTAAAATGCGTCGATTAAACTAACGAAAGTTAAATGGTTGGTTAAGCTTTTAAGTAATTGTGGCGCGTGTTGTGTGAAGCAAGGTGTTGTTTATTATTAGACTCAAATCTGATACATACGAGGTCGGGCAATAAAGTAATGAGACTGGTTCCAAAAAAGGTGTTGTTTTATTTTATTTATTAATCAACTACAATGTGTCCCCTTCAAAGTACATCCCTTATGGCTGCACACACCTTTCCAGCGGTGCTGCCATTGTTTGTGGCATTCCTGGAACACATTTTGTGGGAGGTCGTTTAAGACTTGCGTCACAGACCTCTGGATGTCGTCTGTTGACTCAAAATGGTGTCCTTTCAATGCCGATTTTACTTTTTGAAATAAAAAGAAATCGCAAGGTGCGAGATCAGGTGAGTAAGGAGGCTGTAGCATGACCATAATGTCAAAACCTGCGCTCAACCGCGCATCCCGCTGTTGCTCTGTGAGATTCCTGGGCACCATCTCGACACAAATTTTTCTCATCCCCAGTTCTTCAGTCTATCAAACGAACGGTTTCCCGGTTCATGTTCACTTCACCAGCAATCATACTGGCTTAATCTTCAATCGGATTGAACAAGTTCTTTTACCGTGCTGTTTTGTCACCTGTCCGTTTTGCTGATGGTCGTCCGCTGCGCTGCTCACCAACAAGGGTTCTGTCTTCAGAAAACATTTTGTGCGAGCGAAAGGCTTGTGCTTTAGACATTGCATCATCTCCAAAGGCCTGCTGAAGTGTTCCATGTGCTGTGATGGCATTGTTACCGAGTTTAACACGCATAAAATGGCATACCGCTGCGCGATGTTTCATAACGAGGTTCACAAACACTTCCGGACGTGTCAAGCACCTACTCTACATTGAGGCATTGCACAGCCATGCCACTGCAAGTGGGGGTGGAGGAAGGACCAAGGTCAAAGGCTATCCGTGCTAGCGAACTGCAATATTGCCTGTACAGCTAGGAGGAAATTAATCTCATTACTTTATCGTTGGCCCTTGTATAATGTTAATTTTGCCACGTTGTCCGATCCAAATAAACTGACGAAACATAACACAAACTCTGCAACAATTATACATTTATGAAACATATTTACAACTTTGCAGTTTCGCTTTGTCAATTCGTGTTTTCTGCAATTCTCTCGTGTCCCGTCGCCAGTCGGTAAGGATCACAAGGTTTCTGTGGTGAAATGCAGTGTGGACAGCACAAAAAAAAACAGGAACAGCTGAAACTTTCGCATTGTAAATATGCAGTTGTGGTATCACATGTTGGGACATTGTGTGTAGTTTTGTGCCCTAAACATGGATCCCAGCATACCGATCCGGAAGTTGAGTACAGAAGAGGCATGCGAATTGATAGAAGTGTATAGAGAATGTTCATTATCACGGCTCCTTTCATGTGTGAAATTAATCCGTATCCTGCTAACGTGGAGAATTTGGTGAGCTCCTAATAATGCCAGCAAATGGCAGAGGGGATTTAATTCGTCGTTTAAATGGTTAAAAATAGATTTTAAGAAAGGAATGAATTGAAGGAAAAAAGGAAATGCGTCGAAAACCACTTTAGTTGAAGTAGGCAGGAGCCTTAGAAATATGAATTTACTATACCCTCACAAGAGAAGCATGCCCCCCCCCCCCAAATGCAGGGGAGAAGCAGTTTCACTTCCAGATGTTTTGACAATTCCCTGAGAAGCGCGCTCTGCGTGACAACAAAAAACTCCGGAAATGTCAGCAGCAGGATTATCTGACATTCAGGTAAACACGTGACTTCAATAACTATTATATTGTTAATTAAATCTAATACGTATATGATTTGACAATTTTAACAACGTTAGTCAAACTTAAAATATTATTCATGAGGAGAAAAGTAGTAGTGGTTTTGATATTGAATTCTTTTAAAATAAATGTGTGTGGATAGTCGTTTCACTTTTGTTTCTGTTCGATTTCTGTTTTTGTCAATGTCGTATGGACACGACCTTTTGCCATGGAGCAGCCACACCACTTGCCATCCACCAGCTTCCTCCGTGCCTGCATCCGAATGTCACCCGTGCACCTCCTCAATTGTCCCGATTCCTGACTACTAGATGGAGTTCGACAATTGCCAGTGTGGTCTTATAGTATTAACTTTTTTTTTTGAGTGCTTTGCTTTGTTATCAAAACGAATAGAAATAATTTTCTGTACCGTAAAATGTCAATTGTACCGACAGGAATGCAGTTATGCCCCTAGGTAAAGTAGGCTTATGATATTCACTCAGACGATTGTTCTGGAGCTCATCGCGGAGATTGCAACTGTTCGACAGCAGTACGTGTAGACCAATAATACCGACTTTTATCCAAGATGAATGGAATGTAAAAGATATAGTCAAAGATTAATTTTTTCTTTGGCGCAGCAGTCCAAGTTAAGCCTATGCCGTCTAATTGTTGAGGTTTCTATATAACGCACATTAGACACACACACAAACACAAGCGCGGTAGGACTCCTCTGGACGAGTGATCAGGTCGTCGCAGAGACCGCTACCAGCACGACACACAACATGGCAAAGGGCAAATATCCACGCCCTCAGCGGGATTCGAACCCGCAATCCCAACACGAGCGGCTGCAGACCCACGCTTTAGGCCACATTGCTACCAGGATCGGCAGACATTCATTTAGGCGCTTGTATAAAATAGAGCTTTTCCTATACACATTTTCATGAAACTCGTGACCAGTTACTGTATTATATGTAGATATCCAGTACTAAAGTTCAACTAAATTGGTCAAGTAGTATTAATATGGCAAGCATACATTTATTTAAGTCCTTATGTAAAGTATGAAACATATTCTCGGGTTTTCTTGAAATTTATGATTTTTTACTGCACTGTGTGTATTCTGTAGATCTCCGATTGTGCGTTTCGCCTGAGCCTAAGTGCCTAAACTATCTTCCTACAAAATAAACGAAAGGACAAAAAATGAAATTGATGCTGGGCGTTAGATGTACAGGATGTTAAAAGAACATTATGCGAATGTTGAACTATTTTTGATAAGTCTGATCTTCATATTCACGAAATTTATGAATACGTGCATTATAATAATGGGTATAGAGATACTGTTATATGAGAGTGCTTACTAAGTACCTACTGTGACGGCTTGAAAATACCACCTAAAAGGGAAGGTAAGTTTCGGAATGCCACTGTACGTAATAAATTATTGTTGCAACACGCAGTTCATATCTTAATGGGTTAATAAATCGCATTTTTGTTTGCGTATTTACTTACTCCATAGAGCAGGGTAAATCTTGAGAAACTACCCGGTTCTCAGCTAGTCAAGAAATTCTCCGCATTTTATGGACTCGGAAGATTCATTACCGCCTGTCCCTCTCCTGAGTCACGTTTTGACTACGAATTTGCTTACATAAACTGAACAGGCTGCGTGTCTTACCACCAGCCTGTCACCTACCCATTGTTACTAGTCTCGAGAAAACTGTCGATGCTGTTAGGGGCGTAGCTACCTCATGGCAAGATTGTGCAATACATAGTGTCCCACCAGCCCATCGGAGCAATTTTTTCTTTCACACTAATTGAACAACATCCGCTATTCGGGCGAATTCGAACGTATGCGCCAGAGTTTTTAGGCTTCTTATCGCGAATTCACTTTAGCGTTGCCACTCCTTTCATAGATTTAACCAAATTTTGTTTGCAGAAAAATATGGAAGAATGGAACACAAAGAAAAAGAAAAGAACTTTTCCAAAAAGCTAGAAGACGAAAAAGTTAAATGTTGCCAGCACTTGATCGGCTGTTTAATAAAAATTAAATGAAATGTACTTGTTGAATCTCAAGTACATTTTTAGGTGCTTGCTAATGCAAATGCACTCCACTTAAATTTATTTACTAATTTCTGTCGTTTTTCTTTTACCATATGTTGTGTATACTAATAAAAAATGCTGTATTCTGATCGACTTTATTATTTATAGTACACTTTGGATCAGGAAGTTAAAATCAGACTGCTAAATGCAAAAGAATTTCCCGGTTTTTTGTACGAATGAGCGGTATAGAACAGTTTTATTTGAAATCGAAGCCTATTTGTAATAATCATATAAAATGTGGTCTTTTTTCTTCTTCTTCTTCCCACTAGTGTCCTTACAAGTTGTAGGTAAGATTGTTTGTTGGGGTTTAAAGGTTTTTATTCTTTGGAAGAATTTCCTTGCATCATTTCTTTTGTGATTATGTTCTATTTGTGGTATTTTGTTATTCAACCATGCCTTTTTCTTCCGCCTAATCAGGACATTTGCTTCTATCCTCAACTTCTTATATGTTTCCTGGCTTGCTCTTGTGTTTTGTTGGAGCCATTTAGATCTTGCTTCATTT
>Ga0136643_10007010_pt1 | contig 16235 bp, 6 predicted proteins | sample TergutLab28metaG_FD_96883 | JGI IMG/M metagenome (GOLD analysis project Ga0136643, IMG submission 96883) | Labiotermes labralis P1 segment gut microbial communities from Petit-Saut dam, French Guiana - Lab288 P1 (version 3) (version 3) | ecosystem: Host-associated > Arthropoda: Insects >... | reverse complement strand
TGTGTGTGTGTGTGTGTGTGTGGTGTGTGTGTGTGTGTGTGTGTGTGTGGGTGTGGTGTGTGTGTGTGTGTGGTGTGTGTGTGTGTGTGTGGTGTGTCTGTGTGTGTGTGAAGAGAGACAACACTATCATTGTATTTCGTCATCGCTGGAAAATAAACAAAACTTTTTAAATTCAAAATTACAATTACAGAGGAAACTGCGTAATGTTCACATTCGTATCCTGCATCTTGATATTATCAAAGTCATTTATTCACCAACGAATGCACAAGTGATTGTCGTTTAAAAAATATTAAAATTTACATTAAAATAACTCCGACATGTTTGGGTGCAGTAACACCATCTTCAGGGAGCGCGTTAGTAGTGTCCTTGTTGGTGGTTGTATGTTGCACTGTTCGGAATTAGACTACTTCCGAACAGTGCAACATACACGGCAGCCAGGACCTATGCAGCCACATCACCACCGATCACCGATTTAATCACACACCGATGTACCTTATTGATTTCGTATTTTAACAAAGTGTAACTTTAGCGAGCGCGGTTAACGCGCTTCCTGAAGATGGTGTTACTGCACCCAAACATGTAGGAGCTATTTAAATGTAAATTTTAATATTGTTTTTTAAGATAGTCACTTGTGCATTCGTTCGTTGGTGAATAAAATTTTGAAACTGCGTAGTATTTGAATAATATATATATATATCCCTCCAACGTGGCCAAGCTAGCTTGGCCACGTTGGAGGGAGGTAGCTGCACAAAAAATATGACCAGTACCGAAGGCTGTAGTTACAGTTTTGTGTATTCCTAATGATGGATGTGGTTGACACCCGAAACATGTAGAGTGAACTTGCAGAATAATAAATAGACTGCTTTGTGTTGCATCTCGTTGGACAATTTTTAGTATAGATCAGCGATGCACGGAACCATATACATTAAAAAATAAAACAAAAGAGGAAATATAAATGCAAGATTCAATTTTATATGTTTGTCGCTTCGTTGGACACTTGAACACTTGAACACTTAGTTGTGACGACAATTTCTTACGTAAATATTTGTCTCTGTTATCAGAATCGACACAGCTTTCCGACAAAAACGAATTTTCATATTTGAAAGACATACCTAAATATTTGTCTTTGATAATCTTAGTAGAGGACATCCCGTTGTGTTTAAAGTACAGTAATGAAATGAAATTGTGATATGTATTCCGTCTGACACAACTATAGGCTTATTTTATTATTTTGATATTGATATCGATATTTTTGTTAACTGCAATTGGGTTGACACCCGATGGCATTAGTACAGTACATATTTACACACAAACAATACACAGAACAACACAATTAACAACTTTGGTTGGAAGGCTTTCTGGGATTCGAACCTAAATTGGTCAAATTAATTGGGAAGATTACGGGTCCTGCCCCGACTTTGCGAGTTATACTCTGGCATTTTCCTTAAAACTGACGAAAAAGCACGGCCAAACGGCACTCAGGCCGAAACTAGTAGCCAATAATATAATAATAATAATAATAATAAACTTATGGATGTGTCAGAGTACATATTTAATCTTTTATTATTAATATTTCTCTTTGATTAAATTATCAGACTCTCACTATTATTCTTTTGGTCACGTGTTCGTCTACCATTAAGGCTCCGTTCCACCTGTTTGTTGGTGCTCAGTTAAAGGCCTTCGTGTTAGCGTTTAAAACTTGAAAGGATTTTCTGCACGACTCTACATAAATATCCTAGAGATTTACGACATGTAAATTTGTTGTAGATCGGATATTATTCGACAACACGAAAGGCGAAAAGTATCCAGCATGATAACCTTTCACTACGCACCCAACACTTTTAGCGGTAAATGTCTTTGTCACAGGATTAGGAATAAGTAACGACCTTACGCCGTAGCTTGTGAATTCTTTCGAAATAGAAGCGTTCATCTTTTCTGGGTTTACGGTCTAAACCACTTCACAGACAATTTTTGTAGATGAAAAGAAAGAAAAGCTAACCTCATAATAAAATTTGCAATTTAAGTAGCTGCTTTACAATACAATGCAAGGCTAACACAGTTGACCTTGTAGAGGTAAATACAGTGAACAAATTTCTAAAGTATTAATTAACTGCTTTGATAATAAGATGATTGCTGCAGCATGAACACTATTACATAATTCCTTCTAGTGCAGTAGTTAATGAAATGTGAAAATATACCTACAATAGCTGCCGCAAAGTGAAGGGCAGACATAAAAAAGGTAATAACTAGCAACATATTGGTCATAAAAAGGGCTGCGAAAATATTCACGCGCTGCTCCACCGACACACACACACACACACACACACACACACACACACACACACACTAACCGTAGAAGCCAAACAAAGAAATTCGTGACCTGAAGCACAGACCACACAAACTGCCTTAACCAAGGTCCTAGGAGTATCCGATTGCACAGTGCTACTTAAGGCACATTTTTTGTGTGGAAACTACAGGAAACCTCCGTCATGAAGTAGTAAGCGCAACGGGCATGTGACCAGCTCATACAGCGTGCTGTTGGTAGAGAGACGACGCTGTGGCGTCTACACTAATCACAGTAAAAGGTAAAGCAGTCCCGTTACAGGCCTGCAGTGGCCCAGAGGGTTCCAGAAAATTAAGGTTCCCGGATTTCATGACAACGGCACAGAATAGTGGTTAGGTTGTCAGCCTTACGCACCGGCCGCCTTTACCCCCAGGAAATATTCCTGGTACTCATTTCTGTTAAAGGCTGAGTCGAACCCAGGGCCATAGTGGGATCGGTAGGATTTTACGTTAATGAAAAATTCCAATGACACCAGCTGGGATCAAACCAGCGGCCTTCCGATTTGTAGCTCAACACCTTAAACACTGTGCTACCGCGGTCCCCACACTAATCACAGTACGTTGTATAATTACAGGTACTTGCAGGTTTTACATTGGAGGTGGAAGTATATCTTTATATTCAGACCAATTATCTGTCATTATGTTTCACACAAAATGTCTTCAAAATATATACTTTTGTCTGTCTCCTAATGTAGCTTGCTATTCGGAGCAGTGAAACCGCTATTTTACAAAGCGAAAACAAGATCGTTGTGTGTTACCGTGCCTCTAAATGGTAGGAAATTATTTACCTGTAATGAGTAATAATAATTGCATTGTAATAAACACGCACCTTCATTATTATATTGGTGTGATGTAAACTACTTTTGCACGCAAGATCAGAGAACCAGACGATGTGGTGTAGGAATGCTTAGTTAGCAATTATGACATCAAAGCTAATTGCTTATGGCTACTGTACACATGGTGCCACCAGAGCTGTGAAATTGCCTCTGATTAAGTAAATGGGGCGTAGATTTTGCTGCTTTCCTGTATAAAAAAGCCCAATTTTCCATTAGATGATATTTACATTTGGGAAGCAATTTTAACCCCCCTAACTACATACTCTAGACTCATCGAATCGCCCACCGTGTTAGTATCAGCGGTTACGAATATTACGATCCGCATCTCCCTTCTGCTGGTGTGACGTGTCAGATATGTATGTTGGCCTTACCAGTAACTTGTTTAATTGTGGATTCTGTAAGGTTTCTAATTCTAAGGCCTATAATGAAACAGAAAACACTGCTGAGTTCTGATTAGACAGCAATATATGATATGTATTTATTGTTTCAGCCGATTCCAGAAGCAGCGTAACTAAATGTGACGTAGTTAGGTAGTGCCTGTGTGTGTCTGATTACGGTAAGCATCAGTCAACACCTGTTTCACACTAGACCGAAGTATGAGTTATTTAAACTCAATTAAACCAAAGTATTTACAAGCCTTGACCACACACAGGGCCTGAGGGGGGTCTAACAGCCACGTGGATTTCTATAGTAAAACGAACTATATGCACCAATGTCTCAAATTTATTTTATTGTAATAACAATCTACATGTTTCGGACGGTCATTCCGTCCATCATCAGGAGTTCAAAACTGTACATACTGCAACAGGCATATATCAAGCAGATACTGCCGACTGTTTGCTAGCGAACACTAGCCCTTCCAGTCTTGTTACATGGCAGCGAAACTTGTACTATTAGAGCAAGTGACGCCAGAAGAATAACAGCAGCAGAGGTGAAATACATGAGAAGAACAGCAGGATACACTTGGACAGATTACAAAACAAATACACAAATTGCAAAGGAGTTAAAAAAAACACTAATTTTGGACAAATTGCTGGAATACAAGAGAATCTTCATACAACATGTAAAAAGGATGTCTCGAAATAGATTACCCAGGGTAATGAAATACTACTCACCATCTGGCAGAAGGAATCATAGTAGACTTTTGAAGGGACTTCTGGATACGTGAGACCGGGACGGGTCAACTAGTGGACCAACTCCATGAACGATATGTGATGATGATGATTTATTACGATGCACGGCCCTATGAACGTCAAATTAGCCAGGTGAATCTTGCAAACTTCACTCATTTCCAAAAGAGCAAGAAGCAAATTCGATTGACCACGACTCTACGCCACGGTCGTACTGTTTAAACTACTGATCGGGGAGAAGCACGCAGCAATACAAATATGGATGTGACAGAAAAACACTGCCGTCAGTTTAGGGAAAATTTACGGTATGTCTCTCTTCGAGTTTAAAATAATTTAGAATTACCTCTAAAGATTTTCCTAGAGTCGGTTCGTTGGAATCGCATCTCAACACACAAATTTTCATTAATTAGTACGTTATGTCAAGCGAGTTGGCTCAGTAAAGAATTGTTACACTTTATTCCTGAAGGTGTTTATTTGACTTGTTCAGGATTAAGGTATGGTTGGCAAGATGGTTCATTTATCTCAGTATTTAACCAACTTGATGCACAAAATTTGTTTCACAATAAGTTTTATTTCATGCTTCTACATGTTTCGAGCACATGTGCTCATCATCAGGAGGTAGAAATTGCATTACACAGCCTCTGGTATCATCACACCTATAGGTGGCTGTCTCGTTCACGAGATGTGATGATACCAGAGGCTGCGTAATGCAATTTTGACCTGATGGTGAGCACATGTGCTCGAAACATATAGAGGTATGAAATAAAACTTATAGTGAAACAAATTTTGTGCATCAAGTTGGTTAAATACTGAGATGCACGGTCAGCAAAACGTCAAAAAGAGGGTTCATATAAACAAGGAATATCTAACTAGATTTCACACACCACAAAATCCAGGATATTTTCCTTGTAGCCGAGACACTACCAGATTTAAAGTGACTCTGTTACATGGAGTAGTTTTTTAATTCTTGCCATGTAAGTACGAATTTGAATGGAGGCATCACGATGTGCTTGGATACGTATTACGATATTAATAGTGTACGTCAGCACACCTGTTTTTATTACAAAAGGTAATTACATAGGCTACATTTTCCGACTATTGAACAGTCATCTTCAGACCTATTCTTTACAGATTAAGTCACAGGATGCTGTGCACACATTGGGATCCCATTGTGTTTACATCAGTGAAATACTTAAGCCAGATCATTTGTCTGGGAAAGCAAACGTGCGAAATGTGTAACTAAGTGGTTAAAATACATTTAAAATTCTTTTAAAAAATAGTGCATTGGTGTTTACCAGTTAAAAACAGGTTCCGTTACCATCTAATTCTTCCTTGGGTTGTGAGGTATGTAGCCTATGTAATTACCTTTTGTAATAAAAACAGTTGTGCTGACGTACACTGTTAATATCGTAATACGTAAGTATGGATGCCCACCTACTGAATAATTAAGTATTCTTTCTTTCTCCGTGTATTTCTTTTGGTCACCGTTTGCTTCAAGATTTTATTGTAGTTCTTATGTTTATTATGTTAGTGCAAACGCTAACTTTAGTAAAAGTATGTGAGGTATTTAACAGCAAAGAAAACTTGAGTCCAGTTTTATGCGCGCGTTTTTTGCAAGCAATATAGAATAATTAATGGAATAATAAATGATGCCTAAAGTATTAAAAGACTGAAAGTTGGTGCCTAAGATTAAAACGCAACCAGCGAAAGATGGCAAAAACACTTTAAGGGGAGTGAGGTTTTTACGCGTAATAAGCTAGCACATTCAGTTATGTGCCTATTGTTTGCGGGCACAATAATAGTGTTGCATGCTCTAGGTTGGTAGCGCGCTGTTGGACACACTGCAAGAATATCTGTAACACAAATCAGAAAACTAGAAACTCCAGCCATTTTACCACCTTTAATCCTTGGGTAAACGCCGTATTTCATTGTTTGTATACAGGAAAGTAAAGTGAAGTGTGTGTGAACACATGTACCTTGAAGCCATAAGATTTATTTCATGCTTTTCCATTGACTTCTTTATTTTTAATTTGCTACGGCGATAAGTCGTAAACAAATTCTGTTATTTATGAACCACTTTCCGTCCCTACAAGTTTTCCTGTAATATAATGTCACATTTCAAATCAGCTGTGTAGAGTGTTTTCTTCGGCCTCCTGAAATCCAGTAATCTTACATTTAATTCCACTAAAGATACAAACGTAAAGAAACACGTGTGACCAAATGAGCACTGATACATGGAGAAGGCGGAGGTCCCAGTTCCACACATTCCACACATTTTTAATGTGAACACTGCGTAGAAAGGAGGAGGACTATTGAAACTCTAACTCTCAAATACGAGGAAGGAGGGCTTGGTACTCACTGCTTGGTACGCACTGCTTGGTACTCACTGCTTGGTACTCACTGCTTGGTACTCACTGCTTGGTACTCACTGCACATGCGTGTTTTAAAATTAATACTTCCTTCGAATTAAAATTACAATTTCCGCGTCGATGTTTGTTTTCAATATACCAATATTTAAGGATTATAAAAGTAAAGGTAAAGGTTTCCCGCTACAAGCCCGGTGTGGCCCAGAGAGTGGGTAGAGGTATAGCTCTACTTTTCCATGACCGCGGCACTAGAAGGGGTGAGTGGTCAGCAGCACGCCTCGGCCGCACCTTACCCTCGGGAAAGACCCAGTACCCATTTTACAAGAGGCTGGGTGGGCTCCAGGGCCAGTCTGGACGGGCGGAAAATCTCGTCCCCACCGGGATTCGATCCCAGACCGTCCACCCCGTAGTCAGTCGCTATACCGACTGAGCTACCGGGCCCACACTTAAGGATTATATTTGGAGTAAATTAAAGTTAGTAAAGATCCCTACAATCGAATCCAATCTGAATTATTATATTAATCCCGATCGTAGTGGCATAACCGTAAATGGCTGGGCTCTATTACCAAGTTTCTTAGATTCTCACAATCACTATCATGAACAGGAAGTGGTTAGTCCACTGCCTCCTCGTCGTTTGCAGTATACGGCTGTGTTTCGGATTTAAGTGCTACAGAAACGTTAACATTAGAACTGTCGACCCCCTCGTTCGGAGTGAAAGAGGTTGGCCCATTCGAGATACATCAGCCTGTGCCGGATTCTGTTGGCTGTTGCTCAAAGTTTGTTGCTGCCAGACAAAAAGACGAGTGCAGATAGTACGGGTAATGACGTCACTGTGGGTTCAGATAGGAACCCGTAGTTGGTTGTCTTCAACATCGTAATGATCTTGGGCTGTATGACTGGCAGGAAATTTTGTCTAACTGAATGCCCCTTTTCATCCTAAAGATGATATTCCGCGAAGTCACACGCTTTATTACCGAGACTGTCTTTCGTTCAGTTACTCAGTAAAAAAGCTTTTTATTCAGTAATTTAGCTACTCAACAGTCTAGTTAGATCGTTATTTTGTCTGGGTGCCACTTAGTTCGTCTGTCACATTGCCAGTCAATTATTTGTCGATGGTTAGATTGTTGGTCGGTCGGTTATTTACTAGGTCATCTGTTTTAATCACAATCAGAAATATGTACTCTACACCATCACCCTTTGTAACTTTGTTGTCTCGACATGCTCAATCTGGTAGGAGAACCTCTTACCGGGAGACTGGTGTGGTTCACCGAGTCACATTTAGTTTTTGTGATTTTCTTTTTATTTGTGTTTTATTCATTCATTTTATTCTTGATATAAAACAATGCTGTGGTATATCCAGTTAAACAACTAGATCATTTCTAGGAAACTGACACAGTCACTTCTCTGTACTCCCACTTAAACCACACTCGTACGCGACGGCTTTCGCACTGGATTGCTAGCGTCCCTTAACTGCTCCCAACCGTTTCGACGTTTAAATCTCTCCCCTCCTACCTATCACCAACGATTCTAAACATGCGTTGACGGATTAACCTATTGGCGCCGGAATTATTTTTTAATTTTGGCAAACTCTGTATATAAAATGTGATTAATACAGGAACCAAATATGTTAGAATTATGAAACAAACTGCATTTTGAAGAGAAAAAACCGGAGAATATACACCATGTTTAAAATATTCGGTACCTATATTTGTTGAATAAATATATAAAATGCAACTTTGGAGGTTAGCGGTGCGGTACGTCAACTATAGTTGACGTTAGGCGTCTAAAGATTAAACCCAAAACGCACGGCTATAAACCGTCCGTAACTGACACCAGCCAACTCAAGAAAGAAATATGCTAAAAATATTCGGCTACAGTAAAATATTGTAAACTGAAATGAGACATGACTGAGGACCTACCAAGCAATAGATGTACAGATTTTCAAAGGGTTTCATTCCTCTTTACTACAAATATCTTTAGGAATGTCGCAGGCCAATAAACGTATAAACTACGTCACATAATTACGTATTAACAATCATTGTGCCCCATTGTTTTATAAATAATGAACAACATGTCACCTTAGTTTTGTACTGGTCATGATTCATGTAAAAGCAGTGCTGGAAATTATGATAAGAATAATAGTAATGCGGGTACAGATTTTAGTTATTATCTCTCATCTTTGCGGGTTTAGTTCTGCCACATTGAAATCCCATGAATTACTGACTTTGTGTAATTTGATCAAAACGGAGGCAGAAACAATTAGCACTTCCTGGAGGCAGTACTATGTTGAGAAGTTTATCTCAGTGATTAACAACTTGATGAACAAAATTTTTGTTTTACATGCTTCTACATGTTTCGAGCACATGTGCACATGTGCTCACATCCTCTGGTATCATCACACCTAAACGTGTGATGATACCAGAGACTGTGTAATGCAATTTTGACTTCCTGATGATGAGCACATGTGCTCGAAATATGTAGAGGCATGAAATAAACTTATTGTAAAACAAAAATTTTGTGCATCAAGTTGGTTAATTACTGAGATAAATATACTGAGAAGCACGGCCAGCAAAACGTCTAAATTTGTTGAGACGGTTTGTTTCTTCACGTGTATGTTGGATACCGCAATATTTATTAATGTATTTCTTCATAATAAAATGTAAGAATTTATTTCAGGATACCTCAGATGTTAAAACAAAAAACCTTGTGCCTTTAGCACACAAAAAAATCACGTGTATTAAAATGCATGTCTTTGTGTAAAACGCAGAAAGTTGCAAACCTTTGTTTAAAGAACTAATTTATGAAAAATGCACGGAGTGGAAAGCTTCAAGACAATAAAACCTATTTTGTTTTAATGTAACATACGCATCCATCAATGTAATAAACTCCAACGCCTGATGCACTTCGTTTATCTCCATAATATACGGCATAAATTCTGGAAATTATGTGGGTTTTTATACTTCAGTTATACAAAAGTAAATTGATTCTCTTTTTGTTTGTGTTTTCCGTCTCGAAATGTTATAACGTATAAATACAACGTATCAGTCAATAACACAACACTTTATTTCATATACAATAAAAATAGTATAATGTCAGGGCGACATGATTCGACCTTTATTAGGTCATCTTCAGGCTCTTCGGGAAAACAGATCCAAGAGCTATCTATATTTCAATGCATTGTGGGATCCCAAATGCTTACAGATTTCACCTTCATATAACACAATATATAAGCATTTGGGATCCCACAATGCATTAAAATATAGATAGGTCTTAGATCTGTTTTCCTAGAGGGCCTGAAGGTGACCTAATAAAGGTCGAAACATGTCGCTCTGACATTATACTATTCTTATTGTATATAAAATAAAGTGTAGTGTTATTTACTGACATGTTGTATTTATAAATTGATTATCTGTTTAATGATATAATCACTTAGTAACGCGAGATATGTTTCTTATCTTCACTTCTTATGCTCTGATTTATTACTTTCTTGCTAGGAACCCCTTTTAAGAGTTATCTCCGAAGAATCTGTGTCTTCTGGATAAACTTTTCATAAAGTTCAAAATCCATTACGTTTCTTGCCGCGTATGCTGCGTAGGTTTGTGTATATAGACTTGTACACAGAATATACAGATGTGTGTACAGACTGCGGGGATGTGTATGCAGCAATTCCTTCTCTATTTCAGACTCCACCCCCTTGGTTTAACTTCCTTACGAATAAACTTCCGAAAGTACCAGCCACGTGGGATTATGAGCTAAGCTTTAGCGGCGAATATTTCGTCAAGGGAACCAAGAGAGAGATTTGCCTCACGGTTGGATTTTAATTTTCTGTGGTAACTGCTACAACTTTCTCCACGTCTTATCGAATAAGTAGTTTTAATTGCAATTTCCTTTCCTTCTGGCAAAGTGCTCACCTGCATTAGATATCTAAAGATTCGACTCTCAGTGTTCAACACACCATTATGTCGAAGCAATTAGTTTTAAACGATGGTACGGAAACAGACTTCAGACAGTGATACAGTCCCTTCATAGTCAAATCTTTGAAGCTAATTTCACTGAATCTACTTCAGTGATTTCGAAGTAAACTCGCTTTAGGCGTAACTCACAATATTTTGACAGTCATTTATAAATAAATATTTTCTTTTCGTTCCTATTATCTTTCTTTCCTTTCTACTTATCCCTTCTTAATCCTCTTATTTACTTTATGTTTATAGTTCCGTGCATCGCTGATCTACATTAATAATTTTCCAACGAGAAGCAAAACAAAACAGTCTATTTATTATTCTGGAAGTTCTCTCTACATGTTTCGGGTGTGAACCACATCCATCATTAGGAGTACACAAAACTGTAACTACAGCCTTCGGTAATGGTCATATTTTTTGTCAGCTACCTCCCTCCAACGTGGCCAAGCTAGCCTGGCCACGTTGGAGGGAGGTAGCTGCACAGTACCGGAGGCTGTAGTTACAGTTTTGTGTACTCCTGATGATGGGTGTGGTTGACACCCGAAAAATGAACAGAGAACTTTCAGAATAATAAATAGAATGCTTTTTGTTGCATCTCGTTGGACAATTATTAATATACCTCTTATTTATAATTATTACGTTGTCCTTTCAATTCCTTTTATTTCTTGCAAACTTTTCTTAACGTGAAATGTTACGCTTCAACTCAACGACGTGCTGAAATTTGTACCAAACATCTGTATAAATATTTTCTGTAGGAGGAGTTTAATAAGTGTTTCAAACACAAGTATTTAGATTCTGTTACGGAATCTGTGTTACTTGTAATGTGAAGACACGACAACGTAACATTATTTAGTCAGATGGACGTAACTAACAATTAGATTTTTAATACATACTATTATTAAATGACGAGACATGAAAACTGGGAAAAAATTTTGAATGAATTTTCTCTTAACTCATATATGTAATTTACTCAGGTTGGTTACATTAAGATGTAAGATAAACCGTTCATTTGATTTAGAACCGCTAAGCCTTTATCATTCTTGCATCGTCCAGTGTTTCACAGCTATTCCTTTCTTGGCTCTATGTAATGAGCCGCTAGGCTTATGTGCCTCCCCATCTTTACCACTGAGGATGGATATGGGTCCATTTCCCAAACGTTGTTTTTATTGTTTTGTTGTTTTGAAATACTGGACAATTGGTATAGTCTAAATGCTAACTGATGCGAAATGTGCAACAATACCATCAGAAACCAGTGTCTGGGCTGCAGCCCGGACACTACCCCAGCCTAACCTCACCTAACCTCCAACATACAGCAAACCAAGAACGAAACGACCAATGTGGTGATCAACATCATAGTCGCGAGCTCCTGATGATGGGCATATAGTGCCCGAAACATGTTGAACCTATAAGAATTACAATAAAATAATAAGTGGCATCTAGTTGGTTTTTTTTTGTTCTTCAGCTATATTAGATTTCTCTCCTTTCACGTATTGATTCATTTAATTAAAACGTCTTTAAATAATAATGATGTATTTATTTCTTTATCCTCATGTACAGACCGTCCCAAGTAATTGCTCCTGGTTTTAGTGATATATGAAAATACTTAAAAGGCGTTTTATTTGTCACATAATAACTAAAGCCCGTTTATAATAAGTGTGCGTCTGCCCATAGCCTTATATACACTAAAACGCTAAATCATATTATATATATATGTATAATTATTGGAATAATTTTTATCCCGTCTCATTGATAGTAACGACAAGGATAAACCGTCTCCATTCCTAAAGTCACAACATTCAGATGTGTGATACATCTTAGCTTGCTAGGCAGGAGTCACGTCTTACTGCCTCCGTATAAGAAGTCTGCCGTGGAAAATATAGATCTTATATTTTTGAAGATGATCACCGACTAACGAGGAAACAGCATGCAGCCACATACGTCCTACCTACGATCCTACCCTCAAAACCTCATTGTTTTGCATAAATACGGACATCTAACACTGGCACTAAATTCTGTATAATTTCAGTTCAGGGCATGTCATAAGCACACAGAACACACCCGTAAAAAACGAAATCCAACACCACTAAAGAAAACAAAATCGAACTTAACAATTTGTTGTATTCAAAATATTCTGCGTACTGAAAATCCTTTTTTTTCCCCCTGTAACACAAATATTCAAAGAGTACAAAGAACTTTCCTGTCCTGAACCACAGTTTTGTTTTGTGTTTCTGACAATGATATGCCTTCTTACGCTTCCCTTTTCATTTGTAACATTCATGGATTTATCTCGTATGTTTTCATACGTCATTCAGAAAATCGGATAACCTCAAAGTTCTTTATGTCTGTTGTCGCTCTTTGATATATGAGGGGATATTCCATTGCTTGAGAAGGCTCAGCTTACAATACAAAAGTTGCGTTTGGGTTAATGGTTTATTGAAGGGTTTAGGAGAAACACAGGGCTATCCAAAGCTTTCCTCATTTCTCGAAAACAGCGCAAATTGTTACGATATTTTTGGCATGACACGTGGTCATGATACTCTGACACGAGCAAGAAATGTTCACACTATGGATTAAATATAAATTGTTGATTAGTTATATAATTCGTTGTTCTGAGTGAAAGGCATAAGTGCAAGTCATTACAAGACGCAATATTCAGAAAATATCTGGACCGGAATAAGATGAAGTAAGCGGCATATAACACTTCACATAACCCGCGAATCTGCGATTCGTGCAGATCGCATAGTGCTTCTTGAGCGGAGGAATGTAGGTAAAGCTACAATGGGCGCGGAGCGTAGCTCTGTTAAGGGATACAAGGTATGAAACTGTACGACATGTGGTTATCGGAGCAGTGACTTTGAAGCCTACCGTCGTGGTAATACCATAAAATGTTATGTAGCAGATGAGAGCATATATTGCTAGGAACATGCTGCCTCCATAACCAGAGTAACAGATTGTTCTACCCTGAAGAATGAAGCAGTAAGTTAAGTTTTTCCACGTCCTTATCTAAGCTTCTGATTACCGTGAACCACAATCCAGAAAAAGGAAACCTACTATAAATTCAGAGACTTTGTAGGAAAACGCAGTGAAAATCTGCTGCTCGGAAGAAAAATATTACTATAAATTAATACGATGCGAGTGTGAAAATTTGGCCTAGTTGCTTAACGAGGTAATTGTTTGGTAAAATGTTGGGACCATAAATAATTAAAGGAAAAATAACGTATTTTATAACTTGACTATAAATTAATACGATGCGAGTGTGAAAATTTGGCCTAGTTGCTTAACGAGGTAATTGTTTGGTAAAATGGTGGGACCATAAATAATTAAAGGAAAAATAACGTATTTTATAACTTGAAGTTTTATAATTAAAATTTCGCTGCTTTTAGGACACTGAACTTGTGAAATCATATCAGTGAGATTAACAGACTGTGTTGCTGTCTGAAATAATGTCTGTTAACGAATAAATTTAGGACACTGAACTTGTGAAATCATATCAGTGAGATTAACAGACTGTGTTGCTGTCTGAAATAATGTCTGTTAACGAATAAATTTTTGTATAGAAAAAATGAACCGTCATTCTGTCTCCTTATGTGATGGCACTAATACAAATTCAAGGCACTCTATATTATCACATGCACTGTTTTCGTGTAAGTGATGGGTACTGCTATTGTCAGTTCAAGGTTTATGTGACTGAGTGACTCGTGTGTACTACAGGATAAATTTATTTTAAGGAATCCCCAGAATTTGAGTAACACTAATTTACAATTCCAATAATTCATTTTAAGTCCAAACCTTGAGAAAGAACAGAAAAATTAAGGAAATATAGGCATATGTTTTGTGCAATGAAACATTTCCTTTTTTTACTAATACTAACAGCAGAGCTGTTCTGGATGTGCAGTTAGTGTACTGTTGCTAGGATACGGAGGAAACAAAGGGTATGGGGGTTCAAAATTTTAATTTTGAGCACTTCGAATTTAAATGGTACGCATATAATTAAATTAGTCTAAATTGGTTACTCTCAAAACAGTAGCACAAATAAATGTATTGTTTTTCGAGCAAGGTAGTTAAGGTTTTGCCCAACTTTGACAGACATGCGAGGGACGTGAAATGGGTCTTCATTTAAAATGGTGGTTAAAGTGATACATCTCAATAAAAATTTGAAGAAATCGAAAAAAAATTAATAAAGATCTCTATAATAAAGTTTTATGAATGCCCGATCAGTTCTGACGTTGATACATACTTGCGCTCGGATAGGCGGGGAGTCGTACAGGGCTGTCGTAATGTGCGGTTGTGCAGTTGTTATAAAACGAATAGTGTAATTTGGAGAGGCTATGATGAGCGGAAGTTATTCTGGAGGTTTTTGACCCTTTGCGTACACTCTCGTTTAGACAAATTTTCCTATATCTAATGTTATCTAAAGTCAGGGTAATTGGACACCTACTGAACATAAATCACTCTCACTATAAGTGCTATGAACAATACTCGCAGATAGGTCAGGGGTTGCCAAATTTCTGAAAAAAAATGTTTGAGAATCAACTAACTATACCAGTTTAGAAACGTATCTTGGAATAAATAATCGGTCAACATCACGAACAAAAAAGAATCCGGTGCACACCATTGTGTCTTACATTCCACCTTCAAACATTCCTCCCATCTACATTTGGTCTCAAAAATTATTGCGTCCAACCAGATTTATCAGTTGAATTTCTTGGGTATTTTCCATCACCGCAATATATTCTGCATGTACTTCCCACATCACATAACCAGTATATGGAAATAATAATATGTGGTGACAAGTAAAATCCATGAAGGTCCTCACTGCGTAATTAATTGCGCCGTCCGGTTACTTCCTTCCTTACGATGCATTGCTGACCGTGAATCTCAGTATAATCTTAGTAATTAACCAACTTAATGTACAAAATCTTTTTTTCTAATAAGTTTATTATATGCCTCTACATCTTTCGAGCACTATGTGCTCATCATCAGGAGGTCAAAATTGTATTATACAGCATCTGGTATCGTCACACACTGTAGGTGGCCGTCCGGTGCACCGGACGGCCACCTACAGATGATACCAGATGCTGTATAATACAGTTTTGACCTCCTGATAATAAGCACATAGTGCTCGAAACATGTAGAGGCATATAATAAACGTATTAGAAAACAAGATTTTGTGCGTTAAGTTGGTTAATTACCAAGATTCCTCCCTTACGGTTGCAACCACGTCTCTCCGCTTCCTGTTCTCCAGCACATTTACGTGCCCTGGAAAACATAACAAGTGTCAAGCTTGTACAAAGTATGAGTTAAAACTACAGTTTTGTACGTTAAACTTTTACTATTTTAGAGAGCATATGAAAGTTTTTGTACTCCTGACCCAATATTGTGCGGGTGATAAAATCGAGAAGAATGAGATGGGCTGGGCATGTGGCACGTATGAGTGAGGAGAGGGGGGTGTATAGGTTGTTGCTGGGGAAACCGGAGGAGAAGGAGACCACTGGGGAGACCTAGGCGTAGATGGGTGGATAATATTAGGATGGATCTCCAGGAGGTGGGATGTGGGTATATGGACTGGATTGGGCTGGCCCAGGATAGAGACAGGTGGCG
>Ga0136643_10007006_pt1 | contig 16240 bp, 8 predicted proteins | sample TergutLab28metaG_FD_96883 | JGI IMG/M metagenome (GOLD analysis project Ga0136643, IMG submission 96883) | Labiotermes labralis P1 segment gut microbial communities from Petit-Saut dam, French Guiana - Lab288 P1 (version 3) (version 3) | ecosystem: Host-associated > Arthropoda: Insects >... | reverse complement strand
TACTTCTTGAGCCCTCTAGGTGAAATTCGGTATAGGAGATTTCCAAGTAATGTCACCTAGTAGTCACGAGTTTCGTGAAAGAATAGAGGAGACCCTATTGTACTTTGGAAAGTACCTGAATATGTGTCGGGTACCTGAATATGTGTCGGGTACCTGATTATCTATGGGATCTTTGCACGCTTACTGTCCAACTTACATGAAATTCAGTATAAAACATTCGAACGCAATGCTGTTGAGCACGTCTTAGTTTGAGCGTAAACGAGAAGACGGTGGCCCAGGGTCGACTTCCGCTGATATTATCACCATCGATGTAAGTCCTTTAATTAATAAGTTACACTTCGTAATCATTTATTTTGTGACTTACCACCTTACAGCCTAATAGCAACTATCAGTGTTCTTGCAGTCGCCCACACTCATCATACCTTATCGTGATGTAAGTCTTGAAGCATTCGCGGCAACAGAATTCAATGAACATTTCTCTGGCATACAGCCGCGTCAGGATGTCAGCCGATGTTTCGGTAAGTAACTCCGTCCCCATCTTCATGGTGTGTTGGTGGTTTGGTAGTACCAAAACTTTCTGTTTTAGTGCTACCAACCTACCAGCACACCCTGAAGATGGGGACGGAATTAGTCCCCGAAACATAGGAAAGCCTTCACATCTTGATGCCGCTGTCTGCTCGCGAAAATTTCATTGTCCTAAATTGTTCAAAAGCCCATGTTTCGGGAAACTGGTCTGTTTCCATCACCAGTGTTGGTGTTGTTACAAATATGTCACCTGAAATGGATCCTAGTAGAGGGGACAGAGGGGCTCTTAGAAGTCTTTGTTTTGGCCTAACAGTAGCGTGGCTGATAGCAGGTGAACATTGTACTGAGTCTAATAGCAGAGAAAGATTTAAATCATACACTGACAGCAGGCAATGTGTGTTTGTAGAGAATCGAATGTGTAAATAAAAACATAATGAATCTTAATATTTTATAATACATTTAAAATATATTTCAACATGTTTTAAAGTCCTACAAGCCAACCGAAACGGTGTATTTGACCACTTACACGATGTTCATTCCGTGCATTTTAAATTATATAAAAATTCTTAAATGTATCAACAAATGCATATTTCTACCATTAAAATCTGTACATTTGATACGAGCAAGCGTTGTAAGAATAATTATTCCCGTAAGTTTTAACAATATAGGTGTTATCTCCCTGATGATGGCAATTTAGCCGAAACATGAAGGAGATAATTAGGAGTGAAATACGTAATGGTAGAAATGTGCATTGGTTGGTGTTATAAGAATTTGTAAATATCGATTTGGTATATAAAACACAGTACTTGGTATTCCAGGTCAAATACCAGTTTACAACTGAAGATTTCAGCTGACAGCAAAAGACATTTGATCAGTTTCTTTCAAATGTAATTGGCATTTATTTACAAGCTCTACATTGGAAATTCGAGGATCCCACTGCAGTGTTGAGGACTTAAGTGTCCTGGAATACGACACCGTGTGGATTGGCATAGTTGCCGCCCTTCTTTATAACACTGCTGCCATCTGTAATATCGAAATTCATGGGCAAAGCAGCAGGAAAACGATCACAGGACAACATGACTGAAAACTGGGACGGAAAACAATAGGTTTTGAAACAATGTTACGAAATGGGTCTAAATGCCTAAAAGAGGCCAGGAATTATGTATCCGCATAATTAAATATATAATCAAATGTTCAAAACTTGGAGAAGCTTCCGGTTAGCAAACCTCTGAATTTAGTTTCGGGGTTGCATCGTTCTTCGTTTCACCCGCTCGCCACGGTGAGGCACAGGATGTGAGCGGGACTTGAAAAATAAAAATTAATTAGTGACATGTCCTCTAAACAAGAGTAACAAACACGAAATGCAAGTACTTAATTAAGAAAATGAACACAAGGCTTACCTATATATGGGAAATTCTTGTACTGTCATCTGTTACACATCTTCCAATCATTGTACATTTCCAGATTCGAGCCGCTGTGTAAGTTTCAATAACCCTGAACATGGAAAGCACATAACTGCGGGCACCTTGCTCAGCGCAGCTGTACGCATTAAAATGGACAACTGAATAGATCCGAAAATAATGTGTTATAAGCCGTCTAGCGCAGGGAATTAAAACAAAAGGCGAAACGATGTCAAATTTGTCATCTTCAGTGAATTTGTGAGAAAATTTCGGAGAAATAAAACACAGAAGTCTTTACTTTGTTGAAACCCAAAATCAAAAATATATAGCCCGCAAAAGAAATTCCATTCACCTTCGAAATCAAAAGATATTACAAGGGGGTCACGCCTTTCTCACTTGCTATAATTTTCGGAAACATTCGTCTTTATGGCCCAATAAAATTCCGTCTAGCTTAATATGGACTGGCGACTAGAAACAGAAATGTGCAACGTAACAGTCCATTTCAGTTCCATTTTTTCCACTTTTAAACACCTTCAAATCACTCGGTCATTTAAATTGCCCTTCATGTAAGATCGCAGTTACGAAGGAACTTCTTCAGCTCTTGTCGACATATCACATGTAAATGTTGTTTGTGCGCGTGATAATCCATTTGTATGCTGAACCAAGTCAAATAAATAGCTTTCATTGTTGACGGTCGATGTCGAAGACCTACCTTTCGTTGTACCAAATCAGTGTCTTCTCTAATGTTCAAACTTTAGCTTATTTTGTACAGTGAAAAAAAAAACTTTTTTAATAATAATAATATTAATAATATTTATTAACTGCAATTGGTTTGTCACCAGGTTGAAGTGGTTATTTTACATGTATACAAAATATGAAACTGGTTACTACTAAATTTAAGTCGGGAGGGCTACATGAGAAGCATGTAGTGGCAACTTGGAATCTTGGGAACCATCTCAGTATTTTCTTTTAGGCACAGGGAAACCAAGAAAAACCTGTGTCGAGGTGGCCGGTCGCAAGACCTTCCGAATATTGACTTATAGTCAGCAGTCCGGCATCTAAAGTAAAAACGCACAACAAATACACATAAGATGACAACAATACAAAAAGACAACTACAACAATACACACAAGACAACTAACAACAATACACACAAGATATCTTAAAATACAACACGTACAAAAGGTAAGCAACACCAAGGTAAGAAAATACTGTATAGAGTTTCTAGTATTTTTTCCCATACATACTGTACTCATGCTTTCACCCCAGCCGTTCACTTCTCACTTTTATACAAATACACATAACAATCACTTTACAAATGTCACTATCGTTTTTTTATATTTATAGTCTATTGTTATAAATTCAAACACTTGTCTTTCAACATTGAAGTGAAAGACAAATCAAAGCAGAATTAAGTTCTGCTTCACTGAATCTTTGCCCTTCCAATGCGAGTTATTTATACGGAAAAACTACTAACGGTTCTTTTTTCTCTCTCTCCTTCTCGCACTGATATCACTGGTTGTGCCGACCAAACCCTGTCAAGTTGACAACCTTCGGTATAAAAAAAACACACATCAATACTTAAACCAAACCCTCCTGAACGAACGTCCTTTGTCTGACAGCCAAATTCACGCGACCTGTCCTATCCAGAAATCCTAACTGGGGCACCTAACGGGGAGGACAGGGAGGACAAAACTTACAAAGTAAGTAAAAGAAAATCACATTCGCAGGTTTTCCAACTCGACCTTAACCTAGGCTCTGAGTCACGGCGGCTACCACATCAAATACATAGTTGCCTGACACAGCTGGTTGTTATCATGACCAGCCTGTGGCCGGACTGACTTCATGATAAGCTGTGTCGGTGCTATGGCGTACCAGATTTGCTGCGAGTACCCAGCCCATCCTCCTGCGGATGGTTCCTCAACGGCTCAGGGTTCAGCCGAAACTTTTGTTCTGTAACGTTATGGTTTGCGGGTGGCTCCTTTCCCTTCGGTCCTGGGTGTTCGTAGCTTGCTGCTTGTTCCAACGGCGTGTTGCAGTCCTTGAGATAATGGCACGGTAGTGTCACAGGTATTCAGAGACTCGCTGCTCTCACACGCACACACACAAATCACTTTTTTCCACATCCACGAAAACTTATACCACGATAAATAACGAAACAGAACGGTGGTTAAAATCCGCAAAATAAAAAGTCTGTATCACTGCACAAAATAATGTTGTCACATGTTTGTCATAGCCACAGGAAAATGTAACAAGCACACGAAATTAAAAATCATTTAAGCACGCACTGACGTCAGCCTGTCTGCCTGCCACAGAGTTCATTTTCCTGATAATTGATAAATTACTGGACTTTGCAAATTCTAACTTCTGATAATTGTTGCCGCTGGGGGTAATTGACTGAAACTCCCTAAAATTATGAAAGAAAAACAGGCTCAATGTAAGATGGATGGATGTTATATAAGTATAAGAAAAATATTTACTAAGAAATGATTTGTGCGACCAACTTGATGCAACAATTATGATTTATTAATCAACCATTAACCCAACATGTTTCGGGCACCATTATGTCCATCTTCAGGAGTGCAAGGCCGTATATAACTTCATATGGTTTTCAGTACTTAATGTGCTGGCTGGAGTCTTGGGAAGCTGGAAGGCAGGTCGTGTGCACAGTGTAGGGGCTCCTTCTAACGGTACTAACTTCCTCGGGATTGCTTTCTGATGAACCGTGGACTGTTGCAGCGGTGTCCACCTCTCTATTGAGTGCGAGTAACATATACGTGCTTAACCCCCCATTACGTATACATGAAGCTCCTTCTACATCTTTATATTACACAATACCTTCAATAAAATATTTAATTCCCCTACTACTAGGGCATGAAGCCCCTTCTACAACAGCATATTTTACAATGCCTTCAATAAAATATGTAATTCCCCATTACCAGGGCACAAATTCCCACCTTCGTAAGAATGTTCTACAGCATCATTTATAAAATAATTAATCCTCCTACAATCGAGGCATGAAACCCTTCTACATAAATATAAACTACATATATTCTACGATATCATGCATAAGTAGAGAATGAATCCGCAAACTTGTTTAACCCCTCTTATTTCTGGGACAAACCTGGATACTTCATTTTCTCTTCGTATGGCACAAAATTTTATACTTTTGTTCATTATTTATGTAGAACTAAACATCCCCTCGTCTACCCTATTTTTTCTCACTTTTAACCAGCAAACTTCTCCATCGAAATATTTGAATGTTTTCCCAAAATCCGCAAAATAACAATCGACTTCTTCTATTTTATCTCTTAAGTATTTTTCAAAATTTTTTAACATCAAAATTTTTCCCACTTTTGTCCTACATTTAACACAGCCCTCGCGTGGAATAATCTCTTACGTCACAATAGCCAGTCCTTAGCCTAGCAGCTGGCGGTACGGAGTGTATTTCTCGAAAATTTGTTAATAATAATAATAATAATAATATCCCTTTAAATTTTCAAACTCCCCGTATTTAAAACGCTTTACAAGTCGTGGCCAAATGATATGTGAGTTATTTTGCCAACTCGGTACTCAAAAAAACAATAACCACCCTAAAATTAAGATGGCACAATCAGTCATGTTTAAAGTCGCTGTATCGAAGAAACTGGTTAGACATCCAAATTTACCGCTTCCATTACGAAAATAATGTTCGGAATATTAAAATACGTGTAATGGAACTTTGTAAATGTTAAAACATAATATTATAATCCACATTACCGTAATATTCATATGAGCGCCAAGTGACTACAATTCCAAGATGGCTATACGTTTTTGCATATTAATTTACACTTCTCCTCAATACATTAGGTATATTTCCAGTCTCCAACAAACTCGATATGACTATTAAATTTCGCATCACGTACTTATTAACTTTTGAATAAGAATCGTTTAGAACATCTCAAATACACATACATTTTCTAATTACACAAAGCGCCACAATGACCGAGAATTTTCCAACCCCTTCTCCGCGGCGATTATAGGTTACTTTAAATAGATATTCAGATGAATTAGCATTAAAAAATACATACTTGAAAATCGCACATTTAATGAGAAATTTTTTGTTCCTGTGGCGCTGCGGCTCAATGCGGGCCATGGCCTCCTCATTCTTGAGGTTTCTTAATCACGCACAACGACGCATCACAGTCGGTAGGACTCCTCTGGACGAGTGATCAGCTCGTCGTAGAGATCTCTACCTGACAACACACAACATTCACAACAGACAAACATCCATGCCGCAGGTGGGATTCGAACTCACGATCTCAGCAGGCGAGCGGCCGTAGACTTACGCCTTAGACCGCGCGGCCACTGGGACCGGTAATGAGAACTTACTGTATCAAAATATGGTAGATGCAAAATACATAATTCTGCTCGTTCAATAAGAAGGGCAGACGGGTAAGCGGCCACTCCGAGCTGGTTTTAGTAACTCTCTTATGTCATTGGATCAGCAAACGTTAAGTTAGAAGTTTAGTTTCAATTCACCCCGAATGATGTCATTCCACCTTAAGTTTCCAGTGGCGGCTTGTGAGAATTACATTGCATAAGATATTCTAACGTGGAAAAATGAGCACGTGACAGACATACATACAGATTTGTAATTGGAAGACAACCGGTTTTAACCTTTGTCTAGTCACAGTCTGTATTGGTTGAAATTCTTCGTAGTTTTCCTCGTCCTTCCAACAAAGGCTTCGATTGTAACATCTCAGTCAAAACAAAAAAAATCGACATCCTTTCAAATTCAACATTTTTCAGTCAATTCAAATTTCACACTATGCAGTCTAAAGCACGTGACTGTGGGCCACACAGAACTGCCATTTCACTTACTACAGCCCTGCTCCTGATTTTATCCCTGTTATAGAACATGGTCTGGCTTGGTTCCTAAGAAACTTCTATTTCTAATTTAAAGTGTTTTTCGTCTCTGGCCTTTAAGTACAAAATTACCCTCTACAAAAATATGAAAACACATCATCAATTGGAAAATATATATTTTCTCATGACGCAACAGAAACTAGTGGGCCAAAGCCACCACATTATCGAAGCCTAAATGTCAGACTCAGACTGATCACACTCGCCACAACTTCTTGACAAGGAATTGGCCCTTTGCAGAGATCTCTACCTGAAAAGACACAACATAGAAAAGGGACAGACGTCCCTGCCCCAAAAGTGATTCGAACCCACAGTACCAAAAAACAAGCGACCACACACACACACACACACACACACACACACACATGCCTTAGACGGCGCGTCCACCGAAATCGGCCACTAGAAAATAATTCACGTGAATAATAGCACATTTTGATTTTTAAATAACAGAAAAAAATATTGGAAATAGAGCTATTAATTAAAAAAGTCGTTTATTAGCCTACCCAAAATGAAGTACTGCTCATATTACATTTCCAACTTATTCGTTTAGCCTGCTCGCTATTAAAACTTGAGATCACCGTCCTATGTTGGATGAACATAAGCATGGACTGGCTGTTGTGGTTAAGTGAATATTTGTGGTTTTGTCCGTAGCTCACTTTAGGCAATATTCCACCAGCCGTCTGAATGAAATTACGAAACATATCGAGGCCGAGGCTGGAGCTGGATACCTCTGTCGACAAGGCAAAACTTGAAAGTGGCTGAGTCAGGACTGCATGTTAACTGCAGTCTAATGAACGAGCCGCCACTCTAACCTCGCACAGAAGCAAATGAAGTCACGGAGCGAAACAGCCAATGTTGAGCCAATACGTAATTATACGACCACCCCACCGCTATTTTCACTCGCACACGTGGACTAATACAAGTTTTTTAGAAGGAAGAAATACTCATTAGGGGGTCTGAAAGGACGTTTAGTAGCAATACAAATCCGTAAGGTAAAACTACAGAAATTAGGCCTACATACTTCCGTTTGATCTGGAAAATACAGACTTTTCTCCCAGTAATTTTGTTATCTCCTGTATATTAACTTCGTACCAGTGTTAAGCCGGTGGGTGTCCATTAATTGCCATTGTTGCATATTTACAGTCTCACCCCACTCTAAGGGAACAAAGACACAGCCTAAACCACATACGGGTGGCAGCATAACGTATTGACAGGATTTATCTGGCTCTGGGTGGTGTCCAATGTGGTGGCGGAGGGTTGGTAAGACGATTATGAATTATCAGATTCCACTAAAAGCAAAAAATGAATAGGCTAATATCAGCTTTTCAAAGAGGAGTGTACAACTTGGCCGGTTGGTTCTAAAGCTATAGTCATCCCATTACACGCCTGAACAGGCCCTTTCCGCTCTAGGAGACTGAAGTCCCAGGATTTCTAGACAACAGGCGCATGAAGGTGGTAAGGCTGTGAGCCCTACGCACAGTCCGTCTTTACCCCCTCCTCCCAGAATATACCCCTAGTACTCTTTTCTGTTGTTGGAGGCTGAGTTCACCCCACAACCATAGTGCGGCCAGAGGAATTAATTCAACGACAAATCCAATTAACTCATCGTGAATCGAACCAGCGACCTTCCGGTTCGTAGAGCAGCGCCTCAACCAACTGCGCCACAATGTATCCCCTTTTCTCCCCGTCTTACTGTGTAATGTGGAAGTTACTTATCCAATTTCCAATTTCCTGTTCATATATATAGCAATACACACTTGAGCAACTTCTTCATGGATCTTGAACCACTTTCAAAATGAGATTTTTTATTAACCCAAGCCGCTAAGACATAGACTATCTAAACAAGTGATTTAATTGTAAAATGTGACTGTACAAACAAAGAATAAATCGCTGTATATCTTTACAGCAACAACAAATGCACAATTCCACGGTTATGTATTTCATTCCTAATTAGCTGCTACATGTTTCGGCTTAACTGTCATCATCAGGCAACTGACACCTATATTACTAAAACTTACATCTGACACGTATTATTAACAATATAGGTGTTAGCTGCCTGATGAAGACGATGATGATGATGATGGTGGCAGTTAAGCCGAAACATGTAGGAGCTAATTACGAGTGAAATACATAATGGTAGAAATGTGCATTTGTTGGTACAGTACGGATTTGTAACACAATAACATTTCATAAAATGAACATTATGACTGTCGCTGATATTAATTTAGTCTCCAGAAGTAGGCTGTGGTTCAGTTCAGCTCTGTTGGTATTCCCAAGTTCACATTCTGAAGTGTCCCTGATGGTGAAGATTCATATATGTCCATAGCAAAGGAATATTTTTCTTGCAAGGCACCAGACTCTTACAAAGAGTTAAATCTTGTTGTTGAACTCAGTTTATCGTCTACGGTTGAGAGTAAACATAATTTTAACTGCACTAAAAGAGCAATATTAACTTATATTCAGAAGGGGTCATAGCTGTTGGACAGTGCATCCAAAGAACACTTACGTCCGCTTGTTTAGAGCTCTGTTTTAACAAGCGTGTTCAAACATGAAGAAACTGAGGTTATTTTATACTGCACAAAATTTACTTTCCTTAAGAATAATTCCCTCTTATTACCAACACTGCCATCTTTCGCCCAGCATTAGAGAGCATAAACATAGTACTTGCCACCATCTTTCTGAGACGGAAGTGAGGGATTTGGTGAAATGGGCATAAGAGTACAAGAAGAGATGCAACTGATGGGACATTGGCTCGATGTAGTGCAGGTGATAGAGATGTTGTCTGAAATTGTCAAGTGCATTAATTTCAAATAAGTTTACTTTGAATAGTCAGCCTTTAAAACGTCTGGTCAGAGGCTATGCGACTATCAGTACCATAACTCACCTTTCATTTGTAGAGATGAAAAGAGCGAAGTACAAGAAAAAGGGGTCACTATAGTTGGGAGAAAATCAGCAAGAAAAGAACTTAGAATCTGGCAAGGAGTGTATGTATTAGAAGTGGACCGCACACAGGAAAATATCTGTAACAGGACGACAAGACTGTACACAAGGTAGGGTCCATAACAAAAGTGAAAGACTGTATACAGATCAAGGTCTATAACAGAAGAAAAGGACTGTACACATGGTAAGGTCTATAACAGAAGAAAAGGTCTGTACACAGGGTAAGGTTTATAACAGAAGGAAAGGACTGTACAAAGGGCAAGATCCATAACATAAGGAAAGTACTATACACAGGGTAAGGTCTATAACAGAAAGAAGGGACTGTACAGAGGACAAGGTCCACAACAGAAGGAAAGGACTGTACACATGGCAAGGTCTGTAACAGAAGGAGAAGACTGTACACAGGGTAAAGTCTATAAGAGAAGGAAAGGACTGTACACATGGCAAGGTCTGTAACAGAAGGAGAAGACTGTACACAGGGTAAAGTCTATAAGAGAAGGAAAGGACTGTACACAGGATAAGGTCTATAACAGAAGGAGAGGACTGTACACAGGGTAAGGTCTATAAGAGAAGGAAAGGACTGTACACAGGGTAAGGTCTATAACAGAATGAAAGGACTGTACACAGGGTAAGGTCTATAACAGAATGAAAGGACTGTACATAGAGTAAGGTCTATAACAGAATGAAAGGACTCTACACAGGGTAAGATCTATAACAGTATGAAAGGACTGTACACAGGGTAAGGTCTATAATAGAATGAAAGGACTGTACACAGGGTAAGATCTATAACAGAATGAAAGGACTGTACACAGGGTAAGGTCTATAACAGAATGAAAGGACTGTACACAGGGTAAGGTCTATAACAGAAGGAAAAACTGCAATACTGTTTGCACCTCTAAACATAAGAAATAAGTTGCGGGCAGAAATTCTAAACAGTTGTGTGAATTAAAGAATGACAACAAATAATTTTTATTCAAAGTAAGTTGTCAGGTAATGGCTCCAACTGCACTGCAGGCAGGAATTCGTGAGGAAAGTTCTTCCAGTAACACTTTTTGAAATCAGCGATGACGCTTTCCGGGTTTGAAGGCTGACCAGCACTTTGAAGAATCTCAGGACATTGGTAACAAATTCTGCTTTGCCTGGGTCTATAAAAAATTTTATTGACGAAAGTTGATACAAGCCGAAAAGAAATAGGTAACACTTTGTAAACATGCAATGAATTTATACGCAAGATTATCATCTTCTGCTTCGAAATTAAAATTTTTGTTAGGGGAACATCACAGATAAGATCTGAAAGGTTAAAACAACGCCCGATATTTCCCAGTAATAGCCAAGTCTGTCAGGGTGTGTCAAATATTGACTACTTGGCATCAGTAATAAATGAACAGAAGTGTATTACTTGCGTACAGACAGCACAGCTGATCCTGACAAGTGCATTATGGGTAGGAGAACTTGCGACATGAAATTAACACTACTTTGTACAGGCGGAAAAGTAAAAAAGTGTGCGACAATAGTAAATCGTATGTGTTGTACCACAAGAAGTTAATTTCCATGAAAATTATCGACTTAAATAAAAGCACAAAAGATGGAAAGGAAGAGATAAAATGATGTAGTTTCTGATAACAGATAGAGAATCTTCCTGTTCTATAATTACAGTGTTATATACAGGTGTTACTTAACTGTTATATACAGGTGCTATATATTATATACAGGTATTATATATTATATACGAGTATTACTTATATGTAATATTATATAAATTGAGGTAATAGCTTATTAAAGCGGAGGAATATACAGGCGTACTTATATGAAATGTTATATACACAGAAGTATAGTCATGTGTAAGAGAGTTAATTGTCGTATGTAAGCAGTACCTTGACAATTTAATTTCATGGATGTTGTAGCAATGTAATTTCATAATATTTCCAAAGAATTAGACTTCAAACCAGACGATAACTGCGTGTCACCCTGAGGTCAGAAAGAAGAGGACAGGCTCGTATCAAATTCATTGTTATGGCAGTTGGAACTCCGACCCGGAGCGGTAGTCTAACCCCCTGACCCTGAAGGGAGATATTATATTTCTGTTCCCTGAAACTATTGTTTTTAATTGGACTCTGTGTAAATCACGTTTCCCTAAAATATTATTTTTAATTTGAATATAATTTTTAATTGGAATCTTTGTAAATATTTATAAGCCACTTCAGTGTTTGGGTCTGATGTTGTAATGGTTATATTCAGTTTAATTACTTGTGTCCCAAGCCTGTCACGGCACTCTCAAACTGGAAGTCAAGCAGACAAGATCTGTCAGTACCTCCTGGGAGTCAATGAAATAAATTCCGTTGTTTCTTCTCAACGGCTGTACATCTTATCACCCCAGTAACAAAACCCATTGCTTCCGCTCAGCAATATTCCTCGGTACCTGTCTAGGTGCCGGTCCCAGTGGCCGCGCGGCCTAAGGCGTAGGTCTAAGGCCCCACGTCTTCTGAGATTGTGGGTTCGAATCCCACCAGGGCCATGGATGTCTGTCTGTTGTGAGTGTTGTGTGTTGTCTCTGCGACGAACTGATCACGCGTCCAGAGGAATCCTACCGACTGTGGTGCGTCGTTGTTTGTGATCTAGAAACCTCGTAAATGAGGAGGCCCTGGCCCACTGGCGACTGTTGTGCAACAAACAAACAAACAAACCTATCCAGGTAGGAAAGCATTAATTGTCACTTACCAACCTGCAGATACAACAACATCTACTCACTTTGTTTCAAACTCTTCATAGTTTTATGCTTGCCGGTTCCAGTGGCCACGCGGTCTAAGGCATTGGTATGTGGTCGCTAGCCTGCTAAGATTGTGGGTTCGAATCCCACCGGCAGCATGGACTTATGCCTGTTGTGCGTGTTGTGTGTGTGTGTTGTCAGGTAGAGGTCTCTGCGACGAGCTGATCACTCGTTCAAAGAAGTCCTACCGACTGTGGTGCGTCACTGTGTGTGATCTAGAAACCTCGTGACTGAGGAGGGCCTGACCCACTGGGGGCTGTCGTGCCATAAACAAATTTTATGCTTTGGTATAAACTTAAATGGTCTGTGTGTTGAAATGAAGCTTGTCCAAAACATTCTGTAAGAAAACATACATATCCCTAAAGAATGGATTTCATTTGACGCTGCACTGGTGAGATTAAGCGGGGACTTGAATTTTGTGGAGGAAATCCCATAGCCGTACGATTTTCTGGGTGTTCGTACAGTTTTACCGTACTATACTACGTCAGTTACTATTATTTCTCTCCTTTCTTAGTTGATACGGTTATCGGAAGTGCACTTTCTGGTTTCCGCTTTTGCTCCAGGCGCTCTATCTCTCCAATAAACGTTGAGTATTGTTCATTTGCTGCTCCGCTACTGCTGCTGCTGCCACGGTAAGCGATTTCCTCGTTATGATGAAATGCCACAAACCCAGACCTCACTTCGGGCCAACAAGGCCAAAGGTTTATACCTGATGTACTTAAAGTAAGGTGTGAGCATTAAACACACGATCTCCTGCTGCTAAATGATTTATTCTTATCCTACATTCTCACATTTTCAGTCCTCATTTCCTTTTCTGTTAGGCTTTACTGTTTCTTCTGTATTCTTTGCACACATTCTGTGACTCTCTTATTTCTTCCTTATGGCTTTCTTCTTCTGTAGTTAATCTTTCTTTATTTCCCATTAAATTTTTTATTCCTTACCTGTACATTCCTGTATTTTATCGAGTACGTCTCTAATATCATTTATTTGATTTCCAACTTTGCTGGTACCACTTCCGGCCCTTAAAGCGAATTGTTTGCTGCATTTGCCTTCAACTTTCATCATCTGAAGTTTCTGCATTCTGCCTTCGGCATATATTCAGATGTGCCAGTCCTGATTGCTGCGCTGTCTAAGGTGTGGGTCTGTGACCACTAGCTTCCTGGGATCCGGGTTCGAATCCCCCAGGAAGCATGCCATGTCTGGCGTGAGTGTGTTGTAAGGTAGTGGTCTCAGCGTAGGGGCTATCTCCAGTCTAGAGGAGTCTTACTGAGAGACAGAATGTGTGTGTGTGTGTGTGTGTGTGTGTCCCTGAGTGTGAACAGGTGCAACAATAACGCTCTACACCTACAATAGGTAGGTGGAAGAGGTCAAAGTAGGAAAGAAAGATAATGTGGTAACTACGGCGGTTGTGAACCTACCAGTGCCACTAATATGTGGTGGCTGTCTGAGGGAAGGGCTTGACTTCCACCATATCCTACCCAGACAAACTCTACAGTAGAAGTAACTAGGCTTCTAATCTAGAATTATTTCTGGGATAATTCTAATTCACTGCCACCAACCAAAAATACTTGAAAAATATCGTAAAAACAAATTTGCACCTGTTATGGGACAATCGTGACAGTCACTGACTCATTCAAGTCTTAAAGTATCACTATCTTCTATTTACTAAGCAAACAAATAGTACATAAATTTATAAACAGAAAGGAGGTTAAAATATAACAAATCAAAGTAGCACAGTGTTAACTTATTGTACAATTTGCTGGTTGTTCTGAATAATTAATTTGCCTCTCTATATAATTTTGAAAAGAGTAATTTAGAACTCAGTTATAACGCGTCAAACAATTTTAAAAATACACTCGTCTCAAATTTTGAAAATAATACACTAGTACTTTCAAAAACACAGTCGACGAAGCTTTTCTTGCAAGAGCAGAAAGCAGCAAATCATTTCAGGAACGTCGTAATATCTTAATATTCTGTTTCTTATAAATTCATAAAGTAAACTTCTTCTATATTCAGGTACGTGACAGCCGGATAACTTGTCATAGAATAGCCAAACGTAACAAAAGTGACAAAATGTGTCAATAACATTAACAAGGTAAATTTTATAGAGAGAAGACATTCCTTAAAGTGTAGTGAACTGTTAGGTCACTACCGGATTCAGGAACTTATGAGGGTGTAACAAACCGCTAAGTATTTCTGAGTTTGGAGAAATGAGTGGCTGAACTTCTTTCCGCTTGTAACAAACTGTAAAAATTCAAAACATCTACAAGTACAAACTAAACGTACAGTAATATAAAAATTCAATATTATTACCTTCATTACAATTATATTTAGATGTATTCGCATGATTACAAGACCTCGTGTACATAGCCATTATTCTTAAAAATAATACGATATGTTTCCATCTCAGTGGTTAAGAATGAGTAATTTCTGTGGCAATGCTTGTTGTTTTCTTCCGTTTCTTTATGTTTTGTTTTCTCTGTTCTAGTCTAGCGCATAAGTCGCATAAAAGTTTATGAAAAACTCTTTTTATAAAAAATTAAAATAATTAATGTGATTTCTCCGTTGATAAAAATAGTATAGGAATCTTGAACATTAATCCTGAATTGTACTCCTATGTATGTTTTCCATACACGTAACAATCTCCAATCCCTTATTTCTGTAGCCCCATCCTTAAATGACTTATTTCCAAAGTCTGCTTATTAATTTAATGTTTAAGAGCTTCTCCATATATCTGCATATTGATTTATGTATTACATGCTTACTTCATTCTACATTTGTCTCTTTGAACCCAACTCATAATGTCGCTTTTTCTAAGGGGTATCGTGTATTAAAAATTATGGATATGGAAGTGAATTTTGCTTAGGCATTTCTCTTTTAGTTTGTGTATTGGGTGTGAGATTAGGCTGATGCGTACTGGAAAGAGTGTCCGAAATGTGAAAGATGACATCTCAATAAGCCAGTGATTTAGCTCATATGACTGCATGTTTCTCGAATTTCGGTGATGTTAACGACGAATTGTCAGTTTGTCCCCTGGCCGTGCAGCTCCACGATCCACGATTCACATCGCACGAACACTGTACACCGTGTAGCGGCACGATCCACGGTTCACATAGCATGAACACTTTGCACTTGTTTCCTTTACGGGCCTGTTTCCATAACGCAGTGTACAGTACAGTTGTCCAGCTTCCCTTCAAAGCTTCAGAAAGCAACTTTCTTCTACGTGGCAGATTTCAAAATATCATTGAAAGCTTCAGTGAATGCAGACTTGTTCACTTGTGGATAATTTTACGATGCTACCACTATCTTAATATATACAGGGTGTCCCAGGAGGAAAGGTCAATATTCTTGGAGGTCATAGTATCGGTCATTCTAAGCAAAACTGTTTATATGAACATGTTTCCTATTCCGAACGGTTTCCGAAATAGAGCTATTTGAATGTTTAACCGCAAAATTGTTGATAAGAAAGATATATTACGTGTACGTACTGTTTCTAATACCGGTATTTATTGTTCAAGTGACAGGGTTGGTACAGTTTATAATAAATATTCGAAAATTCCACCGTCAACATCAGTGCACTTTGCAACTCGTGTGAAGACATGGCGTGTTGTTCGTCTGAGTGCGTCTTGACATTCCTTTATGCAGGCGATAACATCCAGTATGTTAACGAGCAGTTCGTCTCGTGTATCCACTTTTTTCTGTA